>Ga0207701_10000009_pt1 | contig 149333 bp, 117 predicted proteins | sample KBSSwiSSwithPhiX_FD_184294 | JGI IMG/M metagenome (GOLD analysis project Ga0207701, IMG submission 184294) | Switchgrass rhizosphere bulk soil microbial communities from Kellogg Biological Station, Michigan, USA, with PhiX - S5 (SPAdes) (version 2) | ecosystem: Environmental > Terrestrial >...
ACACTTCATCGACGAGCACCGACAACACTGTCACGCATACCGTGATTGGCCCGACTGTTACGATCAACCAGGCCGCAGGACAACCCGATCCGACCAACGCATCGCCGATCCAGTTCACGGTCGTCTTCAGCGCGCCCGTCACCGGTTTCGCCGCCGACGATATCAACTTCAGTAGCGGCACACTGACCGGTTTGAGCGCCACCGTCGTGGGCAGCGGCGCCAACTATTCCGTGACAGTTACCGGAATGAACGGCACCGGAACGGTCAGGCCGAGCATCCTGGCGGGCGCGGCGATCGATGCGGCCGGCAATCCCACCGTGTCGTCGTCGAGCGCAGATAACGTGGTCACGTTCGACAACGTGGCGCCAACGGTGACGATCAATCAGGCCGCCGGACAGGCTGATCCGACCAACGTGTCGCCGGTCGTCTTCACTGTGGTCTTCAGCGAACCGGTGAACGGTTTCACCACAGGGGATGTGGTCCTGACCGGTAGCACAGTGAGCGGAACGCTCATCGCGAACGTTTCGGGAACCGGACCAACCTACACGGTTTCAGTGACCGGGATGACCGGCACCGGCACGGTCGTCGTCAGTATTCCTGCATCTGCGGCAACGGACCCGGCAGGCAATTCCAACGCCGCATCGACGAGCACGGACAACGCGGTCATCTTCAATAACGTCGCGCCGTCGGTGACGATCAACCAGGCGGCCGGTCAGATAGATCCGATCAACACGTCGCCGATCGTATTCACGGCTGTGTTCAGCGCACCGGTGACCGGATTCACGGGTGCGGATGTGGCTCTCACTGACAGTACGGCGCCTGGAACGCTCGTTGCGACCGTCACTGGCAGCGGGACGACGTACGGCGTCTCGATCAGTGGGATGACGGCGCCTGGCAATATTGTGGTGAGCATCCCGGCTGGCGCCGCGATTGACGCGGCAAATAATCCGAGCCAGGCGTCGACGAGCGTCGACAACACGGTCACGTTCGACAACGTCGTGCCGACGGTGACGATCAACCAGGCCTCGGGCCAGGCAGACCCGACCAACGCGTCCCCGATTCTCTTCAGTGTCGTATTCAGCGAGCCGGTGGTCGGCTTTGCCGGCACCGATGTGTCGTTTGCCGGCAGCACTGTTGGCGGAACGCTGGCCGCGACCATCAGCGGCAGCGGCGCCAACTACACCGTTTCCGTCACCGGAATGACCGGCAGCGGCAACGTCGTCGCGTCGATTCCTGCCGGCGCCGCGACCGATCCTGCCACCAATCCGAACCAGGCGTCGACGAGCACCGACAACAGCGTCACCTACAACGCGACTGCACCAACCGTCACGATCAATCAGGCGGCGACGCAAGTCGATCCGACCAACACGTCGCCGATTGTTTTCAGCGTGCTGTTTAGCGTGCCGGTCACCGGCTTAACCGGGTCCGACATCAGCTTCACTGGAAGCACTGCACCTGGCACGCTCGTCGCGAGCGTGGCCGGCAGCGGCGGGGCGTATACCGTCTCGGTCACCGGCATGACGGCTTCGGGCACAGTCCAGGTCAGCATTCCTGCCGGTGCGGCGCAGGATGCTGCGTCGAATCTGAGCCAGGCGTCGACGAGTACCGACAACATCGTCAGCTACGACACGTCAGCGCCGACGGTGACGATTAATCAGGCGGCTGGCCAGGCCGACCCGACCAACGCCTCGCCAATTGTCTTCACGGTCGCGTTCAGCGAATCGGTGACAGGTTTCACGGCGAGTGATGTGTCGCTGAGTGCGAGTACGGTCGGTGGCACGCTCGTCGCCAGCGTCAGCGGCAGTGGCGCGAACTACACCGTGTCAATCACCGGGATGAGCGGCGCGGGTACGGTTGTCGCGAGCATCCCCGGGGGGGCGGCAACCGATCCCGCCGGCAATAACAGCGCGACAGCGACGAGCACGGATAACAGCGTCACGTTCAACGCCATTGGTCCGACGGTCACGATCAATCAGGGAGCAAGCCAGGCCGACTTAACAAATACACTGCCCATCATCTTCAGCGTCGTGTTCAGTGCACCAGTAACCGGGTTCACCGGGTCCGACGTCAACTTCACGGGCAGCACCGTCGGGGGAGCGTTCGTGGCGGACGTCACCGGCGCCGGTGCCCTCTACACGGTGTCGGTCAGCGGACTGACGGGAAGCGGCACGGTCACCGCCAATATCCCCGCAGGAGCAGCTGCCGATGCGCTCGGCAACCCGAGTGGGGCATCGACGAGCACCGACAACACCGTCACATTCGACAACGTCATGCCGACGGTCACAATCAATCAGGCAGCTGGTCAAAGCGACCCGACCAACGCGTCGCCGATCGTGTTCTCGGTCGTGTTCAGCGAACCAGTCACGGGCTTCATCGCGAGCGACGTCTCGCTGAGCGGGAGCACGGTGGGTGGCACGCTCGTCGCGACTCTCACAGGAAGCGGTGCGAATTACACCCTGTCGGTCACCGGGATGACTGGCATCGGTACCGTTGTCGCGAGTATCCCCGCTGGCGGAGCGACAGATCTCGCGACAAATCCAAATGCCGCTTCGACGAGCACGGACAACACCGTCACCTACAACGCCACGGCACCGAGCGTCACGATCAATCAGGCTGCCGGTCAGGTCGATCCCACCGGCGCGGCGCCGATAGCGTTCACGGTTGTGTTCAGCGTCCCGGTCACCGGGTTCACGCCTTCCGACGTCAGCTTCACCGGCAGCACCGCGCCTGGTGTCGCCGCGAATGTGACGGGCAGCGGGACAACCTACACCGTCTCAGTGACTGGAATGACGACGTCTGGCCTCGTGGTCGTCAACATCCCGGCTGGTGCGGCGAGCGACCAGGCGGGCAACCTCAATCAGGCCTCGACCAGTACCGACAACAGCGTCACTTACGACGTGACCGGACCGCGCGTGATCAGTTCGTCACCGAGCGGGACCGTCGGCGGTCCGATCGATCGGTTCACGCTGATATTCAACGAAGCGATTCAGGCCTCCACGTTCACGCTTGCCGATGTCGTCAGCCTGACAGGGCCAGGCGGAGCAATCGCTCCGATTGCAGTCAATGCGTTGAACTCGCAAGCGTCCGAGGTCCTGTTCGCCTCACAGACCAGCGGCAGCTTCACGCTCGTCATCGGACCCGACATCCTCGATCTCGTCAGCAACCCGATGGATCAAAACGCCAACGGGCTCAATGGCGAGGTCACTGCGGATCGTTTCACGACCAGTTTCACCATCGCCGGGCCGGCAGTCCTGACCTCAGTGACGCCACAGAGTGGACAGCAAGGCCGGGACAACCTCAACGTTGTTGTCAACGCGCAGTCCTCGCATTTCGTGGATGGTGTGACCACGGCAGGGTTCAGTGGCAACGGCATCGCCGTCAACTCGGTCACCGTCACCAGCCCAACGTCCGCGACTCTGAACATCAACATCAGTCCGATCGCAACCGCGGATCTGCGCTCGATCACGCTGACGACCAACACGGAGGTAGTCTCGTCCGCCGCGGCGGGCACGTTCTTCCTGATCACTCCCAGCCCCGCGACCATTGCGTCGGTGGTTCCCAATCAAGGGAAGCAGGGCGAGGTTCTGCAAGTCACGGTGAACGGGTTCTCGACCCACTTCGCGACCGGGTCGACCAGTGTGTCGTTCGGCGCCGGAATCGTCGTGAACTCGTGGCTGATCAACAGTCCAACCTCGCTCACGGCGAACATAACGATTCTCCTCTCCGCCGACATCGGCCCGCGCACCGTCGTCGTCACGACGGGTGGAGAACTTGCGGGGGGAATAAACGCGTTTACCGTCAATCCGGGCGATCCGGTCATCACCAGCGTGTCACCGGCGACGGCTCGCCAGGGTGAGACGCTCGCTGTGACCGTCACCGGGCAATTGACGCATTTCGACGCCAACACCCAGTCCGACTTTGGTCCCGGCATCTTGATCGATTCGATCGTGCCGACGAGTGCGACGACCGCCACGGTCACCATCGCCATCGATCACGACGCGGCTCCAGGATCGCGAACCGTGTTCCTGCGCACGAACCAGGAGGAGGCCAAGAAGGTCGGCGGATTTACGGTCCTCCCGGGGCTGCCCACGCTGGTGTCGATCACGCCAGTCGCGGCCGTCCAGGGGACGGGCGGAACGCTGATCGTGAACGGCGATTTCACACACTTCACGCAGGATCAGACGACGGTGAGCCTCGGACCCGGGATCACGATGGGCCTGGTCACAGTAAACGGCCCCGCCCTGCTGTCGGTGCCGTTCAGCGTCAGCGATGCGGCGACGATCGGACCGCGCGACGTGATCGTTGGTACCGGCAGCGAGGTGGTCGGCCTCGCGAACGGGTTCACTGTCCTCCCGGGCGAAGCAGAAGTCACGGTTATCGATCCCAACGCCGGCCAGCGTGGCATCACGTTGAACGTGTCGATCACCGGGCACTTTACCAATTGGCAGAATGGTGTGACCCACGTCGCCTACGGAGCGGGGGTTACCGTGAATTCGAACGTCGTGTCCGGCCCAACCCAGATCACGACGAACATCACGATCGACGCGGGCGCGACGCTTGGACCGCGCGATGTGGTGGTGACAACCAACACTCAGGTTCTTACGGTTTTCAGTGGTTTCACCGTCAACGACGTCGACATTACGGCACCAACCATCCTGACCGTCAGCCCCGCCGCCGGCACCGTCGACGTGCCGTTGAACGTCGTGCCGACGATCGAGATGAACGAGCCGCTCGACCGGACCTCTGCGACCGCGGCATCCAGTGTGTTGTTGTATGACGGGTTCCTCGGTCAGTTCGTCCCGAGCACTGTTACGCTGGACGTGACCGGCCGCCTCATCACCGTTGTCCCGAGCCAGCTGCTCGCAGTGAACCGCGCGTACGCCCTCTACATCGGTTGGTACGCGGCGATCAAAGACGTCGCAGGAAACCAGTTCGGCGGGACGGTCTACGGCTTTACCACGGGATTTGCCACCGATACGACTGGACCGACGCTGGTCGTGATCAATCCGCCCGACGGCGAAACCGGAGTCCCGGTCAACACCGCCCTGGCGCTGAAGTTCGATCGTCCGATTAACGCCGCGGCACGCGCGGCCGGTCTCCAGATTCTGAAAGCGGGTGCTCCTGTCGCAGGGACCTTCACCTTTGCCGACGAACTGCGCCGGATCAACTTCGTACCGGCCGTGCCCTGGGATTCGAACACAACCTACACGATCGCGCTGTCTTCGGGTCTGATCGATCTGGCCGGGAACAGCCTGACCAATCCTGGCATGCGGACGTTCACGACTGGAACGGCCACCGATACGAGTGCCCCGACGGTGACTGGTTTCTCACCGCAGTACGGCGACACGAATGTGGGCCTCCACCCGACCATCCGCGTCACCTTCAGCGAACCAATCAACCCGATGACGCTGGTCCCGCAGTCGACGTTCTTCCTCTATAACGTCAACCTCAACGTCTTCGTGCCGACCACGATGACGATCGCTCCCAATCGTCAGAGCGCAACGCTGACGCCAGTTGGCAACCTCAATCCGTTCACGCAGTACTACTTCTACGTTGTCTCGTTCTACGACGTCGCCGGCAATCCAGCCGGTGGCTCCGTTATCTATTTCACGACCGGCGATGCATCCGATGCGACGCCGCCCACGGTGCAGGTGGCAACGCCGGCCGCCGGGACGACGAACGTACCAGTCAATGCGCTCGTTCAGGTTCGGATGAGCGAGCCGATCGATCCGACGTCGATCGACAACACCACGCTGCAGCTGACGCCTGCTGCCGCAGGGACGGTCACGCTGCTGGCCGATCGCCGAACAATCAAGCTCACGTTGTCGGGCACCCTGGCGCCGTCGACCGCTTACACACTCAATGTCAGCGGCGCCCGCGACACCACCGGAAACCAGATGTCGCCGTTCTCGGCGCCCTTCACCACCGCTGACTCTTCGACACCTGACACGACGGCGCCGACGGTGGTGAGTTTCAATCCGGCGAACGGGGCCACGAACGTAGCACTGACCCCACCGATCACGATCACGGTCAGTGAACCAATCGATCCGTCGCGCGTGGGACCGAACTCGATGGGCGTCTATGTGAACAACGGGACGATCAGAGCCGACGGTTCGTACGTTGTTTCGAGTGATGGAATGGTGGTCACCTTTACACCAGCGATGCCGTTCCCGACCAACAGCCTCGTCTACGTTTACTCCAACCTCGACTCCAGCATTACCGACTTCGCGAACAACGTGTTGCAGTACACGTACTCAACATTCACCACCGCGTCGGCGCCTGCCGACACGACTGCGCCCATCGTGGTGGCGGTGACGCCGAATGACGGCACGTCCGAGGTTGGCTCCTTGGCGACGATCACGTTGACGTTCTCGGAGTCGATGAATACGCTGAATTCGCACTTGCGCATTGGCCTGTTTGCCGGTGGAGTGCCTCAAAGCGCCGGCATCGGCTGGTCGGCCGACAACCGGATGGCGGTCCTGTCGGGCAATTGGCCGCTGAATACGGTCATGACCGTGGTCGCGACCGCCGACAATACCGATCTCGCGGGTAATCACCTGGCGCCGTTCTCGAGCACTTTCAGGACGGCCTCGACGTTCGATCCAAACCGCCCCTACGTCGTCACGCAACTGCCGACCGGGTCCGGTGTCGATCGCACGACACCGATCACGTTGTATGTGAACAAGCCACTGAACACGACCACCGTGTCGAGCGCGTTCTATGTGTCGCAAAACGGCGTGCTCGTCGACGGCACCGTGAGAACGCCAGGGAACGGGACCGCGATCAACTTCACGCCGTCGGCGCCGTTCGCGCCTAACGCGGTGATTCAGGTATTTGTGACCTCCACCGCGCAGGATACCTTCGGCAACGCGATGACCCCGTTCAGCGGCTCCTTCACGATTGCGCCCGATCCGACGGTCGGCGCGCCCGTGATTGTGCGCACGTCGCCGTCGATCGGCAGCGTGAACAATCCGTTGAACGCGATTATTGAAGTCGAGTTCAGTGAGCAACTGAATCCGGCGACGGTCACCATGCCGGCCAACTTCGGGGTCTATCTGTTCGGGTCGGGCACGGCGATTCCTGGAGCGCTCTCGCTGAGGAACGGGGATCGGACGATCCGGTTCGTTCCGAGCAGCCCGCTGCAGGCAGGCGCCTACTACTACGTGTTCCTCCAGGCCGGAATCCAGGACACCCAGGGAACGCCATTGGGCGCCACGAACTTCTATTTCTATCTCGGGACTGAAACCGACAACACCACACCAACGGTGACATCGGTCGTGCCGGTCAATGGTTCGCCCAACGTCGGCATCAATGCGTCGATCCGGGTTGCCTTCAGTGAACCGATCAGTCCGCTGTCGCTGACGCCGGGCAGCGTGACGTTGTCGACTTCCGCCGGACCACTACCGGTGACGCTGGTGCTCGGGAACAACGACACGAACGTGCGGATCGTGCCGCAGAATCCGCTGCCGGCCAATACATTAATTACGGTGTTGATCGATCCGTACGACGTCGCCGGTCATGAAGTGCCAGTTCTGCAATCGCAGTTCACGACCGGCGGAGCCGCCGATACGGTCCCGGCGTCTGTCGTCAGCGCAAGCTGGACACCCAACCAGACTGGCGTACCGACCAACAGCGTGCTGCAAGTGGTGTTCAGTGAGCCGATGGACGTGCCGAGCGTCCTCGCGCAGCTGCCATTTTTCCTGTATGACTGGCGTTTCGGCGGCTACGTCACCGGAACCCTCACCGCGAATGCTGACGCGCGCACGTTCACCTTTGCCCCCGCCCCGGCACTGGCGGTGAATCGATCGTACTCAGCCCAACTGTCGAGCGCGTTGGATATCGCCGGCAACATGATGACGTCGTTCCAGTCGTTCTTCACAACTGCGCTCGGCTCCGACGGCACCGCACCAACCGTGATTGGCGTGAATCCGCTCAACGGCGCCGTGTCGGTGCCGCGGAATGCGAAGATTCGAGTGCTGTTCGACGAACCGATCGCGGCCGACAGCGTCACCGAGGTGAAGCTCCTGCGAAATGGGAGTCCGGTCCCCGTATCCTCGGTGCTGATCAACGGCAACCGCAATGTGACGCTGACCGCGACTGGATTGCTCGTACCGAATACGGTTTACACCGTCTCTGCCCAGGTCCGGGACACGAGCGGAAACAATCAACCAGTCCCATTCGTGAGCACATTCACGACCGGAAACGATGTCGATTTGATCGCACCGACACTCGTCAGCACATCACCGTTCTACGGGCAGACCGGCGTCCCGCTCAACTCCGTCTTCAGAGTGCTGCTCAGCGAGCCGATCGATCCGATCACTATCGACTCGAATAACTTCTACATCTACAACACGGCGGGACAACCGCCGGTGCCGGCGACGATCACGATCTCCGGCGATCGCCGGAGCGTCCTCCTGACGCCAACACAGCCACTACTGCCCTTTAGCCAGTATCTGGGCAACCTGTTCAATTACACCGATTCTGTGGGCAACTTTGGCCAGGGGGTCGGGATCTATTTCATAACCGGCGACGCGGTAGATGGAACGGCGCCGACCGTGACAACGATCGCACCTCCGGATACTGCCACCAACGTCGCGGTGAACGCCCGAGTACGGGTCGTGATGAGTGAAGCGATCGATCAGACGTCGGTCGCGAACAACAGTATTCAGCTGACGCCATCGATCGCGGGAACCGTGGCGCTCGGCTCCGATCAAACAACGTTGACCTTCACGCCAGCATTGCCGCTGTCGCCATCGACGTCATACATGGTGAGCGTCAGCGGCCTGCGCGACCTGGCCGCACACACGATGGTGCCCTTCAGCAGCAGCTTCACGACGTCGGCGTCGTCGACAGCGGACAGCACCGGCCCAACCGTCGTCAGCATGAGTCCGGTCAACGGTGCCGCTGGAGTCGCGGTGAATTCGTCGATTGTGATGGTCACGAGCGAACCGATCACCCGGGCAGTGGTTGGTCCGGCTACCATGCCGGTCTTCGCGCAACTGCCGACCGCGGGGTACGTCCAGGTAGCGGGCACGTACTCGGTTGATTCAACGAATATGATCGTGACGTTCACGCCCGCGTCACGCTTCCCGGCAAACACGACGGTCCTTTGGTACACGAACTACACCCAAACGATCACGGACTATGCCGGGAATCTGCTCGAGTATCAGACGCCGCAGTTCACCACGGGATCGGAAGCGGACGTCGCGGTTCCCACGCTGCTGAGCGTCACGCCAGCCGATGGCGCCAGCGGTCTGGGCCCATATACGACGATCACGCTGACGTTCTCGGAATCGGTGTCTCCGGCGACGATCGACGGGAACACGCTCGGTCTGTTCAATGGCGCTGCCCGAGTCGGCGTTTCCATCACGCGATCGCTCGACAATCGGATGATCTTCCTGACGACGACGCTGTCGCCGGACACCAACTACACCATTGTCGGAACGTCTGGCATTCAGGATCTATCCGGCAATGCGTTCGCCGGATTCACGAGTTCCTTCAGCACCGCCCCGTTCGATGCGCTCAGGCCGAGCGTCATCACGCAGCGTCCGGTAGGCAGCGGTGTCAGACCGACAACCAGCATCACGCTGTACCTGGATTCCGCGTTGGATCCGGCAACCGTTCCTGCCGCCACGTTCGTCGCTCAGAATGGTGCGCTGGTCCCCGGCACGGTAACTGTCTCAGGAAACGGTCGCGTCGTGCTGTTTACACCGTCCGCGCCGTTCGCTCCGAGTTCCATCGTCGAGATCTTCATGACCGAGAGCGCGACCGATCCGTCGCGGAACCCTGTCTTCCCGTACTTCGGTCAGTTCCTGGTCGCGCCGGATCCGGCGACCCTCGCGCCGACCCTGGTCCAGACGAATCCGATCGCCGGCACAGTTGATAACCCGCAGAACTCGGTTGTCGACGTCGAATTCAGCGAACCGCTGAATCCGGCGACGGTCACGGATGGGTCCTTCGGGGTCTATCTCTTTGGTACCGGATCGGCGATCGCGGGAACGCGCAAGCTGCTCAACGGCAACCGGACGATTCATTTCGCGCCGACCGACCCGCTTCAGGCTGGCGCGTATTACTACGTCTTTACCACCGCCGATATCACGGACACGCAGGGGACGGCGGCCGCCGCAACCAATGTCTACTTCTATGTTGGTTCGACCAGCGACGACTCTGCGCTCGCGGCACCGACGATTGCTCCGTCGCATGGCGCATCCGGAGTCGGGCTGAACGCTTTGGGGATTATTCGATTCAACGAGCCCATTAATCCGACGACGATCAACAGCACGACGGTCACCCTCACTGCGGGAACCGCCGTGCCGTTTGTGCTCAGCCACATCGACAACAAGACGTTCTATGTGACGCCGCAGGCTCCGTTGCCGGCCTCGACCGCGGTGACGCTGTCGGTCGACGGAGCGGAAGACATCGCCGGCCATAAAGCGCCGATCACCTCCGCGACCTTCACCACCGGTCCGATTCCGGACACGATTCGCCCCTCGATCGTTGCGACCAATCCTGTCTATGGAAGCACCAACGTTCCGGTGAACGCCGTGCTCCAGATGATGTTCGATGAACCGATGGATCCAGGCGGAATTCCTGCCGATCTCGGCTGCGCACTGTATGACTACAACGCCGGCGCGTGCGTGGCGGGAGGAACCGCATCGCTGAGCGCCGACGGACGCGTGTGGACGTATGTCCCACCAGCCAACTTGCAGCCGGCGCATCAGTATGCCTTCGGTCCGTCAGGGAACCTGCTCGATCTCGCAGGCAACCCACTCAACGCCGTGGGCATCGTCTTTATCACGTCGAGTGAAACGGACACGATCGCTCCACAGGTGCTCGCCGTCTCGCCACCGGCCCTCAGTGGCGTGCCGCGCAACGCGGTCGTTGAAATGGTCTTCAGTGAGCCGGTCCGCGCGACGACCATCGGTCAGGTGAGCGTCATCGCCGGCGGCAATCCGCTGCCGATCGCGGCGCGCACGCTCTCGAACGGCAACCGGACGCTGACGCTCACGTTGACAGGACTCATGGCCGCGAACACGGTGCACACGATTTCGATCGCCGGCATCAGCGACATCGCCGGCAATGTGATGGCAACGACGACCTCGTTGTTTACGACCGGAAACGCCGTCGATCTCGTGTCTCCGTCGCCGACTGTCGTCTTCACACCGATCGACGGAAGCAGCGGTGTGCCGGTGACGGTAACACCGAGCGTGCAATTCAGCGAACCGATGAATCCGGTTCGAGCGATGTCATTGAGTACGGGAACCGGTCTGTATTTGTATATCCCGGCGACGGGCCAATTCGTGTCGTGCACCGTCAGCTTCGAGGACAACTACCGGAAGGCGATCCTGACGCCGACAGCGCCGTTGCAGCCGGGCACGCAGTATCAATTCGGTGTCTACTACTCGAATACCGATCTTGCCGGCAATCAGTTCCCGACGTCCGTTTGGATTTACTTCACGACGCAGTAGCGTCGTCGCTCTGCTCACTTACCGCCAAGCGACGCAACATAGGCGGAGAGATTCAGCATGTCGTCGTGCGAAAGTCTGGCGACGACCTGCTTCATGAGTGGTGACCAGAGCCCTTTGCGTGTGCCCTGCTGAATGTCCCACAGCTGACGCATGATGTAGCTCGGCGATCGGCCGGCAATGCCCGGCACCGGTCCGAGCCCGTTCAGATCCTGTCCATGACAGACGTTGCACGGCAACGTCTTGTTGCCGCCGCTGGACGCCAGCGCCGCGCCTGTGGCAATGCTGCCTCTCGGCACGTAGGCGACGAATCCAGAATGCGGATCGCGCAGTTCGAACCGCACTGCATCCTCAGGCGTTTCGACGATGCGATTGCCGAGCGGTTCGGTGCCGCCGTCGGCAATCGGGAAAAAGACATTTCCACCGATCCGCATTCTTGGAATCGTGTCGGCCTCGACGACTCGAATCCACGGGGACCATTTCAACGACGCAATGTACTCGGCCGCGACCTTGATCTCGTCGTCGGTCATCGCTTTCGCCGCCTGGATCATCTGCACCGTGTTGGTCTTCCGCGTGTCGGCGCTCGCTCGGAGATCGTTCTTGAAATCCGCGAGCTGCTGAACGACGTACGCATAAGGCAGGCCCGCGATTGGTGCGTTCTCCGGACGTCCCTTGCCGTTGGGCATGTGACACATGCCACAACCCCTCACATCCGGCGCCCGGCCGTGCACGAATACCTCTGGCATCGGAGGATGGTCATTCGGAAACCAGTCGGCGACGTGAAAGAAATCGCGCAGCTCGGCGAGTGTGAAGGCCTGCGTACTGTCGGGGATCCGTTTCGGCGCGGTGTCGGGCTGCCGAGGGCCCGCGCCTGCCACCGGTGGTGTGTTGGGGACGCCATACGCCCAGTCTGGTGACTTGCTGGGTGCGTCTTGAGCGACGACCAACGACGTGTACGTAAGGACGGCGAGAGAAAAAGCAATAAATGAACGACGCATCAGGATGAATACGCTACAGCAACTTGGCGAGCCGCGCATAGCCGGCGCGGCTGACGGGTAGTTTCACGCCGTCTCGAAGGATAGCGACGCGGCTGTCCTTGGCATAGAGCTCGACCCGGGCGATGCGTTCGATGTTCAGGAGATAGGACCGGTGAATGCGAACGAAGCGCGATGGCTCGAGAAGCCCTTCGACCGCGGCCAGCGTTTGATCTTTCAAGTAGGACTTGCCGTCGGAATGAAACGCCACGTAGTCGTCCTGCGCCTCGACGTAGTCGATCTTGTCGACCGGGAGCACGTGCACTTTCGACCCGTCGCGGATCAGCACGCGCTCGAGCGGTGTCTGGTTCGCTCGGATTCCGTCGACGAGAGCGTCGACCCCAGGCATGCCGTCGCGCGCGGTGAGTCGCTCGCGCGCCCGTGTCAGCGCCTCGGCGAATCGTTCGGCGCTGAATGGTTTCAACAAGTAGTCGATCGCGTGGACCTCGAAGGCATTGAGCGCGTACTGGTCGTACGCGGTCGTGAAGATGACCGGCACCGAGCGGCCAATCAGTTCGAGCACCTCGAAGCCACTCAGTTTTGGCATCTGCACGTCAAGCAACATCAGGTCGGGCGATAGTTCGGAGACGGCCTTGACCGCTTCGAAACCGTTGGCGCACTCGGCAACAATTTCAACTCCAGGATGCGCCGCCACGTACTCGCGGACCACGGCCCTCGCCAGTGGCTCATCGTCAACCACGACGACGCGAAGCGAATCGATTGTCATGACGGCAGCTCAACCTTCGTGCCCCGAGTCTCGTTGCGCTCGGCGACGTGCGTTCCCTCGGCGGGCAGCGTCAGTTCGACTCGCCAGACCCCGTCCGCTTCGGTCGATGACACACGAGCATCGTCACCGTAGACGGCCAGCAGACGCCTGTGCACATTGGCCAACCCGACGCCGGTGCCCGTACGACGCGGACGATCCTCGTCACACGGGTTCTCAACCACGATTCTCAAGGTCGTGTCAGTTACCGAGGTCTTGATGGCGATGAGCCCGCCCTCGAGAACGTGGGCGACGCCGTGGGTTACAGCATTCTCGACGAGCGGTTGAAGGAGCAATGGCGGTACGAGCGCAGTGCCATCGGTCGGAACGTCGACGCGGACCCGCAGGCGGTCGCCGAATCTCACCTGCTCGATCTCGAGGAACCGTTCCGCCAGCTGCAGCTCCCGTGCAAGCGTGATACGCGCTTCTGCGCCGAGCGCGAGACTGTCGCGAAAAAAAGCACCGAGCAGCACGCACATGCGCCGGGCAGCCGGTGGGTCCGCCGTCGTCAAGGCGCTGATCGAGTGCAGACTGTTGAACAGGAAGTGTGGATCGATCTGGGCGCGAAGCGACCGAAGTTCCGCCTCGCGAGCGTGGACCTGGGCCTCGAGTCCGCGCCGCTCCGCCTGCCGTGACAATTCGAACGCGGCGGCTAGATAGCTGATCGCGAGCGATAGGAGGTACAACAGCACGCCGAAACCGAAGATCAGCGGCCGAACCGCAAGAAACACACGGCCCGATGCGAGCTCGCTCCCTCGCGTGAAGATTTCGAGCCAGCCGCGCGCCACCGCGAGCCACACGGCGCTCGAGATCGCCGACGAGGTCACGGCCGTGGCCGCCAGCCGCACAGGACCGGTTGGTCCTATCGGCGTGCTGCGCGCAACATACCAGGCAGAGAGACAGAAGAAGGCGTATGCCAGCGCGATCGGTAGCGCGATCGCGAGCGCCTGCGACGCCACAAGGCCGCCCGGACCGGCAAGCAAGGCCGCCAGCAGCAACCCGATGATCGTCCAGACCGCCAGATACAGCGCAAGGTATGTCCCTCGCGCCAGGATCGGATGCATTACTCGCTTTTCTCAGTGCTAGTTTTTGATTTCGACGCCACCCATGATCACAAGGCCGCGCACGAGGAGCCGTTGATTCGTGCCATCAGCCACACGCCTGGTCTTGTCCTCGTATCCTCCCAGAATGGGGGTTACGCGTCCCGACACGCTCCAGTTTTCCGGAACCTTGATCTCGATTCCGCCCCACATGGCGAAGACGTCGATCACTGCCTCGTCCTCGATCGCCGCCTGACGCAGATCGATCTGGCATCCACCGAAGACCGCGGTGAGATCGCCTCCACGAAATGTTTTGGACGTATTGCCGCGATTGATCCCGGCCAATACGGCCATCGCGCTTACCGTCGAGTGAGCGTCGGCCGTGGCACGCTCCGCGCTTCCGCCATACATGCCGCGCCAGACCATCGATGCACCGGCAAATACCAGGAGCATCGGCCACAAGTTCCACAAACTCACGGTCACAATTCCCATGGCCTGGAGGAGGAGCCACACGCCGACAAACACGAAAATGAAGCCGCCGAAGATGGCGCCGCTCCCCTGCCATAGCTTCAACAGTCCGACCGCGATCAGTCCAACCGGCCAGTAGCGAAGGTATTCGTGGGCATCGATGACGCCGACGTTTTCAAGCGTGAACAGCATGCCGACAACGACGATGAGCAGACCCATCACAAGCTGCGGCGCAATCGGACGGGCGGGCTGCGGAGTGTCCATCATTGCCCCCCTTCGATCCGCTGACTCGATTGACGATCGGAGGCTTCTAGCGCGCGCCAGATCATGCCGAGCCCCGTGCCGACGATGAGAAGCGGCCATGATGTGGTGTACCAGAGGCCGAACACGTGGAACTCGTTGATGAAGCACCAGACACCGAGATAGATGAACCAGATCCCGGTCCACTTCGATGCAGGATGGCCCTCCCGGCATGACGATGGCGAGAGCAGCCGCGTCACGCCGAAAGCAATCATGACGAACGGCCAGAACTTGCCCGCCAGGTGGAGGCCTCCCGAGAGGCCTGTCCGATCGGCGAGCATCGCCAGGCCGACGAAGGTGAGGATCAGGCCCACCAGAATCGGACCACTATTCGTTCGAGGTGTTTCTTCTTCCTTGGTCATGTCCACTCGCGGCACTGCTGATGCGTTTCGTCTGTGGTCAGCATACGGTGCCACCGAACGGGAATCCCGGCGTTTCCGGCGAATGCCCCTACTCTGCCGGTGAACGGGGCGTGTCCACCGCGGGGCGCGAAGCGGGAACTTGTCAGCCGAAGCGCGGCCGCGAAGTGGGAAGGGTGGTAACATGGCCGGCGACCATGTGCAACTTACAGAATGACTTCCGGGCGGTGCCCCGAGCGCTCACATCGCTGACTCTGCTCATGTTCGCGCTGTCGGCGGTCCCGACTGCAGCCGGACCGCAGCAGGATGATCTCAAGGCGCGCCGCGGCCACACGATGGAGCGGCTCGGACCCGAGGCGATCGCGATCCTCTGGAGCGCGCCAGAGCGCGTCTATTCCAACGATGTGAATTACGAATACCGGCAGGACAGCAACCTGCTCTACCTGACCGGCATCGATCAGGAAGAGACCATCCTGGTCCTGATGCCGGGCAATGAAACGCGGAAAGAGATTCTGTTCGTGCGCGAGGCCGATGCACGTCGTGAGCACTGGAACGGCCATAGCCTGACGCCGGCGGAAGCCTCGGCGGCAAGCGGCATCGAGACGGTCATGACGCTCAATCAGTTTCAACCGTTCATCGCGGCGATGTTTTCCAAGCGCGGCATGGGCGGATCGCCGACAGAGTATGGACGGTTTTTCCAGGCGCTGTCCGATGGACGCGCAAAACTGGCGCTGCTGCTCGAACCGGTATTCGATCTCGGAAGTTCTCCAGGCCAGGCTGCCGAGTTCGCATCGAAACTGCGCGAACGTTTCTTCGGCTTCAACGTGCAGGATGCCTCGCCGATTCTCGCCGAGCTGCGGCAGATCAAGACGCCCTACGAACAGAACGTGCTGCGCAAGAGCGTCGAGATTTCGGGCGAAGCGCATCGCGCCGGCATGCGCGCGGCGCGCTCGGGCAAATACGAGTACGAAGTGGAGGCGGCGATCGAGGAAGTGTATCTGCGCAACGGCGCGATGAGCTGGGGCTATCCGTCGATCGTCGGAAGCGGCCCGAACGCAACCATCCTTCACTACGAGAAATCGAACCGCAGGATGGAGCCGGGCGACCTCCTGCTCGTCGATGCTGCCGGAAACTATCAAGGCCTCACCGGTGACATCACTCGCACCTACCCGATCGACGGGAAGTTCTCCCGTGAACAGCGCGACATCTACGACATCGTTTACGCCGCCCAGCAGGCGGGTGAAAAGGCGGCCAAGATTGGTGGGCAGGCACGTGATATCCAGAACGCGTGCGACGAAGTGCTGCGCGCGGGACTGGCACGACTTGGCCTGGTGACCGATACAAGCGGCATGCAATTCAAGATCTGGGCGACCCACGGTGTCACGCACTGGATCGGCATCGACGTACACGACGTCGGCGTCCCGCGCAAACCGCTCGAAGCCGGAATGGCGTTCACGATCGAGCCGGGCATCTACATTCGTGAGGCTGCGTTGAACGATCTGCCGAAGACACCGGAGAACGCGGCGTTCATTGAGAAGGTCAGGCCGCTCGTCGCAAAGTACAAAAACATTGGTGTGCGGATCGAAGACTCGTACTTGCTGACGAAGGAAGGACTCGAGCGGTTGTCGAAGTCCGTGCCGCGCACGGTTGAGGAGATCGAAACATTCTTGAAAAGGTAGAGGGCCCTTTCCTTTCCCTTTTTCCTTTATTTTGGCGGTAGCCCCGCCGCGATGCGCGCTTTCTCCAGGTCCGCAAGCGCTTCCTGGACTTCCTTGCGCGCGGCTTCGCGCTCGCGCTCGGCCTTTGCGTCCTGAAACTTCTGAATCGCTTTCAGAAGCGCCCACTTCAGCGCAAATGACGTGGCGGCAACCGTCGCTGCTTCTTTATTGCTGAACGCGGCATATCCCTGCACGTCCTTCGGCGTGACAAGGTCCAGGAATTCCTGGTGCGTCATGCCGCCTCCGGCAACGGGCACCGGCCCCTTCAAGTAGTCTGGGCCGAGGATGTCTTCGATGGTCGGCTTTCTGCCGAGGACTTCCACTCGGAAGACGTTGCCCTGTGTCTTTACCTTGATGGCCGGGGGATCGGACAACTTGTGCCGGATGCGATCGAGCGAGACTGATAAATCGCCGTCATTGTCCGATGAGGTCGCTGATTCGGCCATCGCGGGGGACACGTCCCCCTGAGCCGGGGCAGTCGAGGCGGCGCGCCTCTCTTGAGGCGCCCCGGCCATCACCACGGCCGCCAGCAGCAGAACAGGGAACGCGGACATCAGCCTCTCAGTTTGGACGACGCACGGGCCGTCCCAGCCTCCTCATATGCAATATGACGGCTCAGGGCTAAAGGCGCAAGGCTCAAGGTCAACGGGCACTATAATGAGAAACCGATCCTCCCCACGTGCCGTCTAACGGTCGAGTACTGAAGCGATTCACCAGAAAGGGTCCTGCAGCTCATGGCTTTTTTTTCGAAAGCGCCTCAGCCCGTGTCAAGCGCACCGAACGAGGTCGCCCTCGCACCGAACGCGTTGATTGCGCTGCGTAATATCGAGAAGTCTTACGCCCACGGCACCAGCCGCACCTACGTGCTCCGCCGAATCAACCTGGACGTGAAGGAAGGCGAGTTCATCTCAATTATGGGACCGTCCGGTGCCGGCAAGTCGACGCTGCTCCACATCGTCGGAATGCACGACAGCGCGTGGACGGGCGAGTACTACTTCCTCGACCAACCAGTGCATAAACTCGCCGCCAAGGATCGCGCGAAGCTGCACAAGCAGTACATCGGCTTTGTGTTTCAGAGCTACCACCTGCTCGATCATTTGACGGTCTACGAGAATCTCGACATACCGCTCTCCTACCGCGACATCAAGAAGTCCGAGCGCGAGAGCATGGTCTGCGACATTCTCGACCGGTTCGCGATCGTCGGGAAAAAGGATCTCTACCCGAATCAGCTTTCCGGCGGTCAGCAGCAGCTCGTGGCGGTCGCGCGCGCGGTGATCTCGAATCCGAAAGTCATTCTCGCGGACGAACCCACGGGCAACCTGCATACAAGCCAGGGCAAGGAAATCATGGAGCTGTTCAAGAAGCTCAATGAGGGCGGGACGACGATCATCCAGGTGACGCACTCGGAGACGAATGCGGCCTACGGCAGCCGTGTTGTGAATCTGAGAGACGGCTGGGTTGTTGACTAAAACGAAAAGGACAAGGGAAGGCCTTCAACCTTCCCTTGTCCTTTTTGCCTGTTCCCTTTTTTACCAGCGCGGTTCTTTGCGCCGGCCCCCGCTGAAGTCTCCATCGTCGACATTGCGATTGCCGCCGCCTCCGCGATAACCGCCGCCGCCCCCGCGGCCGCCTCCGCCGAAGCCGCCCTCAGGCTTCGGACGCGCCTCGTTCACAACCAGCGCACGTCCATCCATCTGCTGTTCATGGAACTGGCTGATCGCTTTTTGTGCCTCCTCCTCCGTGCCCATCTCAACGAACGCGAAGCCACGAGCTCGACCGGTCGCCATGTCGCGCATGACGCGGACGCTGTCGACCTTCCCGGCGCGGCTGAACATTTCGGTGAGCTGATCTTCGGTTGCGGAGTACGGAAGGTTCCCGACGTAGAGTCTCCTACCCATCTGTCACTTACTCCTGCCCTAGGCAGCCTGACCAGCCTCGGCCGAAACTACGGCAGAGTGCCGGAGCGTTGGGTATAGCCGGAGGGCTGCGCTACAAAGATGACGCGCGATTGTTCTGACAACGAGCGGCCCGCGCGCCCTGGACCACTCTCGCCGAAGTGCGCTCGCGGATTGTTCCGAACAGCATGAATCGGGCTGCACAGACAAGGGGCGGGCTCCCATTCGGCGGGGAGTATAGCAGAATGCATGCCGCCACTTTGCACCGTACGAAACCTCATCCGTGACATTCTTTACCAACTTGCGACCTCACGCTAGAGTGGCAATCGTGCGTACGTTCGTTACGGTCTTCGTGGCCACCTCTGCCATGGTGTGCGGGTGTGTGCGGGCACAGCACTACGATCTGCGCGGGCAAATCCTCGCCGTCGATCGCGACCGACAGGAAGTCACCATCAAGCACGAGGATATTCGCGGACTGATGCCGGGCATGACCATGCCGTTCAAGGTTTCCGATCCCGCGATTCTCAACGGACTGGAAGCCGGAGATCTCGTACAGGGCACACTGGTGGTCAAGGACTACACGGGATATTTGACAGCCCTGAAACGCACTGGGCACGAAACACCGCCTCCTCCGCCGGCGCCTGCCGTCGTCACCTTGCAGCCGGGCGAGCGCGTGCCAGACGTCAAATTGGTCGACGAAACAGGCTCAACGCGATCGCTCGCGGACTGGCGCGGAAAAATTCTTGTCGTCACGTTCATATACACCCGGTGTCCGTTCCCGGACTTCTGTCCGCGGATGGATCGGCAGTTTACAAACGTGCAAACTGACATTCTGGCCGACGCGGGACTTCGCGACCGGGTTCGGTTGTTGTCGGTCAGTTTCGATCCCGCATTCGACACTCCTCCCGTTCTCGCGGCGCATGCCAAGCAACTCGGCGCCGATCCACGCATCTGGCATTTCGCGACCGGCGATCGCGAGGCGATCGAGGGGTTCGCGACCCGGTTCGGCGTGTCGGTCATGCGTGAAGGCACGAGCGCGGAAGGTGTGACGCACAATCTGCGCACCGCCGTGATTGGCTCTGACGGTACGCTCGAGACCGTGTTGAGCGGGAACGACTGGACGCCCGCGCAGTTGATGGACGCAGTGAGACGCGCCGATTGAGCACCGCGTCGACGCCTCCGATTGGCGCGGTGCGGCCGCCGTTGTCGTCGTTTACTCCTCGCGAGCGGCGAATCATTCGCCGCCTTCGAACGCCGTTCCAGGTTCAGCGCTTTCTCAACGCCCTCCCCTACAACACCGAACCGCCGCCCAAGGGAGCGACGCAGCGCACCTTTCGCGGCGTCATCAATCATCACTCGGCCCATTGCCTCGAAGCCGCGCTGACGGCCGCCGTGATCCTCGAGCAGCACGGATGGCCGCCACTGGTCATGTCGTTTGAATCGATCGACGAACTGGATCACGTCCTATTCGTGTATCGCAAGAAAGGGCGGTGGGGTTCGATAGGACGATCGCGCGATCCGGGCCTGCACGGACGCAAGCCGGTATTTGCGACGCCGCGCGCGCTCGCGCTCAGCTATGTCGAGGAGTATGTCGACTTCTCGGGACGCATCACCGGCTACGCGCTTGCCGACCTGCGCGATGTCGGCAATTACGACTGGCGGCTCTCGCCGGGAAACGTGTGGAAGGTCGAGCGGATGCTCCTGGAACTGCCACACCGGCGGCTGCACACATCTGATGCGCGGATCGATCGATTGAGGAAGCGATACCGGGAGTATCGAGCGCAGTACGGTCGGAAGCCGGTGTATTACAAACGTAAGGATCGATGGACGGAGCTGCCGAAGGAGTTCCTGTAATCGCTCTCTTCGCTCGCGCCGGCCTGTCGTCACGCCGTTCCACTAGTCAAGATCAAAGTCGCGTGTCGGCTTCGTAATCGGCTCGGTATTGGCCTGTCGCAGTGCTTCCTCGAACCGCTTCGACAGCGCGTCGCCGCGCGTGCGTTCTGCGGCAACTGACTGCTGGAAGAGCTCCTCGCGTCGCCGCGCCTGTTCGTCAACAAGACGATGCGCGTCGTTCAACTCGGGCATCTCGCCACTCGGTGGTTCCACGTGCCGCACAATCCGCCGCAGGTTGACGTCGATGACCAGCGTCGCGCGGCAGCACGGACAGTTCGTTTCGAATTCAGACTTGAGAGGCATGTGGTGGATCCTTGTCTGGGCAATTACTTGCGTTCCCTCTTATCCAACTCCAGCTTCACCGGTTCGCCGTTGGCGTCGGTTGCCGTGACCTCGATGCGGAAGACCATCTGCCGCGAGACATCGTAACGCTGCCCGAACGCGGTCTGAAACTGACTCAGCGGTGCCGCCATGCGGCTGCCCGCCGCGAGCGTCGGTGCGCCGCCGCGGAAATGATCGTTGACCGTCACGACGACATTGCGCCAGTCGCGCGACGTTTGATTTTGAATGCTGACGACGTTGTCGCCGACCTCGATCGGACCTGGACGAGGTTTACAGGCCGCGTGGATGAGTCCGAGGACCAGGATCGCGCGACACACGCGGCGCATCATCGGCTTATGATATCCCGATGCGTGTCGAGAGCCGGTCGGCTTCGCTGCCGGGTGGTCCGGGACCATCGCGCTGATGTTCTGGCTGTCGATCGCAGGCGCGGTCTTTCTCATCTGGCTGATCCTGGTATTCCTCTTCACCCCGGGGATCAATTACCACTTATCAGCGCGCACGTCGATTCACGAGCGTGATTTTCTCTACACGCTGCAGTCAACCTGTCAGGCTGCCCTCCATCATGGCAATGCGGTCACGGTGTTCACCAACGGCGTGTCGTTCTACCCGGCAATGCTGGATGCCATTGGCCGGGCCACCCGCTCGATCAACATGGAGTTGTACATCTTTCAGCCTGGCAGGATCGGCAGCCAGTTCGTGGCGGAACTGTCGGCCAGGGCGCGCGCCGGCGTGACCGTCACCATCGTCGTCGATGCCATCGGCAGCCTGTCGCTCTGGGGGCGACCGCTCCGTCAACTACGCCGCGCCGGCTGTCGCATCGAGTCGTACCAACGTCTGCGATGGTACTCGCTCGCGCGCCTGAACAATCGCACGCACCGCGAGCTGATGATCGTCGACGGCAAGATCGCATTCGCCGGTGGGGCCGGCATCGCGGACTGGTGGGTCTATCCGTCGTTCAAGCGGATGCGATGGCACAAGCCATGGCGCGACACGATGGTGCGCATCGAAGGACCAGTCGTCGCCGCCTTACAAGGTGTCGCCGCCGAGAACTGGCTCGAATGCTGCGGGGAAATACTGACGGGCCCCGACTACTTCCCCAGCCTGACGCCGGCAGGCGAAACCACGGCATTCGTCATCAGGAGCTCGCCGTCGGATCGGGCGACGGCGTCGCGTGTGACGTTTCAGACCTTGATGGAAGGCGCCGACCATTCAATTCACATCAACACGCCGTACTTTCTGCCCGACCGATCGCTGCGGCGAGCGCTGATCGAGACCGCCAGACGCGGCGTGAAAGTCACGGTGATCGTTCCCGGCAGCAAGACCGATCAGCGCTGGGTTCGCCTCGCCAGCCGGCGCATGTGGGGACAGCTCCTCGAAGCCGGCATTCGCATCTTTGAGTATCGAAGCACGATGATCCATGCCAAGGTGTTGATCGTCGACGAACTGTGGTCGGTGCTGGGAACGACCAATATCGACAATCGTTCGTTCGAACATAACGACGAGGTGAACGTCGCGATGCGCGATCGCGCGCTGGCCGGCAGACTGCTCGAGGATTACGCGCGCGACATCAGCGACAGTCAGGAGATTGCGCTCGAGCGCTGGAGGCGGCGTCCCTTCTGGGAAAAAGTCGTCGGTCCCTTCGTGTGGATTCTGGAGCGCCAGCAGTGAGCGACACCAAAACAGGCCGACGCCACGTCGACGTCAGGATCGCGACCTACAACATTCATCGCTGCCGCGGGATGGACCGCCGGACGATGCCACTGCGCGTCGCGGAAGTCATCCGGGAAATGAATGCCGATGTCGTGGCGCTGCAGGAGGTGATTGGCGCCGGACCGAACGGGGCCGGGCAAGCCGAGGAGATCGGCGCCGCACTCGGCATGGGCTGGGTGATGGCGTCGGTGCGTCACCTGCGAAGTCACTTGTTCGGCAACGTGGTGTTGAGTCGCTTCCCGATCGTGCACCACAGTCAGTACGACCTGTCATGGCGAACGTGTGAGCCGCGCGCCTGCCAGCGCGCCGATCTCGATGTCGACGGCCACCCGCTGCACATTTACAACGTGCATCTCGGAACCGCGGTCCTCGAGCGCCGGTATCAGGCGACGCGCCTCGCCGGCTTCGTCCACGACAAACGCATTGAAGGCACGAAGATCATCCTTGGCGACTTCAATGAATGGATGCGAGGTCTGGCCACCAGCACGCTCAGCTCGTTATTCCAGAGCATCGATATTTACGAACACCTGAAACGTCGACGTACCTACCCCGGCATCTTCCCCGTTCTTCATCTCGATCACATCTATTACGAAGGGCACGTCGAGATTCGCGGCCTCGAACTCATTCGTTCCCGCAAAGCGCTGCTGGCATCGGATCACCTGCCGCTCGTGGCCAATTTGCGCATCGGCCTGTAAACCAGAACCCGATTCACGGAACAACCCGGCGACCCCGTCCGTATTGACAGGAAGATACCAGAGTGATATCACTTTGGTATCTCACGGCGCGCGGGTCGTTTGTCCGTGTTCTTCCGTGGCCGTGGTTCTTCCGTGGTCCGGGTTTCTCTGTGGCGACGAGGAGGTCGCACACCATGATTCGCGAACGCGAAAACGCGGCGATTCCGGGGCTTCCCGTGCTCATCGGCGGCATCGTGCTCATTGGCGGCAGCATCTACCAGATCATTCAAGGCGCGCGCGAACCGTCGGCCGCCATGATCCTCGGCTGGACGCTCGCGCTGATCGGCGCGTTCGTGCTGCTCGCGGGACTGTTCGTCGTCAATCCAAACGAAGGCAAGGTGCTGCAGTTCTTCGGGAGCTATGCCGGCACGGTGAAGCGGCCGGGACTCAGATGGGCAAATCCGCTCTACACGAAGAAGCGAATCTCGCAGCGCATTCGCAACTTCGAGAGCGCCCGGTTGAAGGTCAACGACAACGAGGGAAACCCGATCGAGATTGCCGCAGTCGTCGTGTGGCGGGTCGTCGACACCGCTGAAGCCGTGTTCGAAGTCGACGACTACAACAACTACGTCAAGGTGCAGACCGAGGCGGCCCTGAGAAACCTGGCCACCAGCTACACCTACGACTCTCACGACGATGTGCAGATTTCGTTACGCGGACACACGACGACGGTCGCCGAGCACCTCAAGAAAGAGATTCAGGACCGGCTCGCGCGCGCCGGTGTTGAAGTGATGGAAGCGCGGATCAGCCATCTCGCGTACGCGCAGGAAATTGCGCACGCGATGCTGCAGCGTCAGCAGGCGGGAGCCATCATCGCGGCGCGGCAGCGCATCGTGGAAGGCGCCGTCGGCATGGTGGAAATGGCGCTCGACATGCTGTCGCGCCGCGACATCGTCACGCTCGATAACGAGCGGAAGGCGGCGATGGTCAGCAATCTCCTGGTTGTGCTGTGCGGCGACAAGTCGACGCAGCCGATCGTCAACACCGGCACGATCTACCAGTGACGCCGTGGCCGAGCGGAAACCGTTCCTTCTCCGGATCGATCGCGAGATCCTCGACGCCGTTCAGCGCTGGGCAGACGACGACCTGCGCAGCCTGAACGGCCAGATCGAGTTTCTGCTGCGGCGAGCGCTGAAAGAAGGGGGACGGGAACCGAAGGACGCGAGACGGGAGAAGAAGGAAAAGAGCTAGGACTCTTCGTACTCGGTCTCTTCCGGCGGCAGCAGCCGCGTCGAGGGACGAAGCGCTTCGCGGTGATCGAAGAGCGGAAGATCGCGCACGTGGTGCGTGAGCGGACAACCGGGCCCCTTCTGGTCGAGGACAACGGTCACCGGACTTCCTTCCACACCTTCACGAAATCCGATGCGGCAACCACAGGCGAGCCGCGCGTGCGTGAATCCCTTCAACATCCTGTGGTGATCATACTACAGGAGCGCCTTGATCTCCTGATCGATCCGCTCTTTGGTCACCGGTCCGAAATGTCGACGGCTGATCATGCCATCGCGACCGATGAAGAACGTAATAGGTACTCCGACGATCGGCCCGTATGCATCGTCGAACTTGTCGTCCCACAGCAGGAGCGGATAGTTCATGTTCTTCTTCGGCGCATATGCGCGCAACGTTTCGGCCGGATCGTCGAGTGAGAGACCGAGCACGACAACACCCTGGTCCTTATACTTCGAGTAAGCCTCGACCAGCTCAGGGATTTCGAGCTCACAGGGGCCGCACCACGTCGCCCAGACATTGAGCAGAATCACTTTGCCCTTGTAGTCGGCCAGGCGAACGTCGACGCCATTCATGTCTTTGAACACAAGATCAAGGTTGGCGGCATGTTCGGATTTCTTCGCCGTGTCGTCTTTGGCTGCTGTCTTCGCTTTCCAGTCGAGTTCCGCCGTGTGGAGGATCAAGGGAACGATCAGCAGCGCGAGCGCGCTGGCAGCGGCAATTGCGGCGATCCATCTACTCTTCATTACTTGATCCTTGTAGGTCCCAGCTTCCAGTTTCCGGCGCTTCACTTCCGTCAGACACAGCTAATGCAGCGTCCGTTGCACGTAACCGACGACGGGCTCGAGCTCTGTCGGACGGGCACGCGCCAAAAGCACGTACGTTCGATCCCTGCTCGACCAGATCACCGCTTCGTGGCCGAATTTCTCCACGAACTCCCGTCGTTCGGGCACGCCGTTGATCGCGCGCGGCACGACGAACATCGACAGCGGATGCCCGTGCCACATGTACATCACATGGGCGACACGTCCGGAACTCATTGCGCAGCGGCGAACACCGAGTAGTTCGAGACCGGTGTTTGACGAACTATCGGGAATCTCGATCGACCAGCCTTGTCTCTCGGCCCACTGATGCGCTGCCGTCGCCCCGTCGATGTGCTTGAGGCGCTCCGGCGCAAATTGGAAGCACTTGACGTGATCGAGCGTCAACTGGGCCGCAATCGCCTCGACTTTGTCGTTCACGCCAATGATAAACACGGCCGCGACGGCGATGACGAGGGTTGCGGCGACTGACATGGGAATCCACGGCCGGTCGGCCAGGCGGGCGGCGAATGAGCGGCGCGGCGGTGCCGCTACGACATGGGCGGCGCATCTGGCGCGAAGTTCATCGGGCGCGCTCGCGCGAAGTGATGGACGACAGGCCGCAACCGCGGCACGAACGGTCCGTTGCTCGACGACGTTTTCGCGGCACGGAGGGCAGCGATCGAGGTGCGACTCGACCGACGCGCGATCAGCGGGATTGACGTCGCCGTCCGCGTAAGGCGCAAACAACGGATCCAGGTCACGGCACTTGCTCATCGCCCCTCACACCACATCCGCCTTTTGCTTTCCGTCTGCCGATCGTTTCACCGGTTCCGTCTCCGTCTGGCGCGAGCGCCCGGCCTGCAGCCGTTCATACAGCGCGCGTCGTCCGCGAGAAATCCGCGACATGACTGTGCCGATTGGCACGTCCAGCACCTGCGCGATTTCCGCATAACTCAGTTCTTCGACGTCCCGCAGCCACACGGCCTGGCGAAATGCGTCCGGGAGCGCGTCGAGCGCCGCCTGGAGATCGGCATCCAGCGTAGCGCGCGTCAAAAGTTCCTCGGGCGAATGGTCGGTCGCCGCGTGCGCGGGGGCCTGCTCCACAAACTCGCTGTCGACCTCGACCGGGTTGCGTCCGTCGTGACGGAGCATATTCCGGAACGTGTTGTGAAGGATCGTGAACAGCCACGCCTTCAGGTTCGTTCCGCGCTGAAACTGCGAGGCAGAACGAAACGCCTTTAAGTACGTGTCCTGGACCAAATCCTCCGCATCGGCCGGCCGGCGCGTCAAACGCAGCGCCGTGCCGTACAGGCTGTCCACGTAAGTGAGCGCTTCCCGCGCGAACGCCTCATCGGAACCCGCGCTCCCGTGGTCCTCGGCGGGCGAAGACCCGTCAGGAGACGATTCGGACGAGGTCGCGCGGCGGCGAAACACCATGGCGTCGAAACTCACGCCGCCCATTGAGGAAAAACACCGATGGGACGGCCGTTTATTCCCTGTATTGTAAGTTCTTTCCGACTTCGTCCGGGCTCGGCCGGGACGACGTGAACTAACGGCGACCGTAAAAGGTGGCTGGCACCTTTCAGGGAAAGGTGCCAGCCACCTTTTACGGTTTTTGTTGTCCGTCGAGGGGGACGGCGCGTTGCCGGGGGATGACAGCGCACGACAGGCGTTGACGGTCGGATCACCCGGTTTGCTCGGTTTCGCCACGCAGCACAGCAGGTACATGGCTTGCTTCGGGCGGCCCATGGCGATCGTTTCGCTTCGTTGCCGGCGCCCTTCTCCGGGGACGCGAACGTTGCGACAACCGTCTCAGCTACAGTAACATCGGCGACGAGCAGCTGACGATCTTACGTCGCCGCGTTCGCAGGAGCGGACGGCAGTCCGTGTCGCTGTGCTTCCGAGGTGAAATATGCGTACGCGTCCGCCGCGCGGCACTGTCGCGCCGATGGCCCTCACACTCCTCGTCTTCGTTTTTCTTCTGGGCGGCCCTGTCGGCGAGGCGTTCGGCCAGACGCCGTACATCCCGTATTTCGGCAAGAACCGAATCCGCTATAACGATTTCAAGTGGAACATCTACAAGACCGACCACTTTGAGATCTATTACTACCCGGAGATCGAGAAGCAGCTCGAACGGGTGACGTCCTACGCCGAAAGCGCGTATCAGCAGGTCAGTTCAGACCTCAAACACGATCTCGCCTTCAAAGTGCCGCTGGTGCTCTACAAGACGTCGAGCGAATTCCAGCAGCAGAACATCGAACCGGGCGAATTGCCGGAAGGCGTCCTCGCGTTCGCCGAACCGTATCGCGATCGGATGGTGCTGCCGATCGACGAACCGTCCGACGCGCTGTATCGCCTGATCACGCACGAGCTCACCCATATCTTCGAGTTCGACATCATCCCGCGCTCGCTCCTTCACCGGCAGCTGCCACTGTGGGTGGATGAAGGTCTCTCCGACTACATGACCGGCTACTGGCAGCCCTTCGATCTGATGACCGTCCGCGACGCCGCCATCGCCGACATTATTCCGCCAATGAGCGACTTCGAAGGCGTGGCGTTTGTCGACGGCCGTCTCCCCTACAACCTCGGACACGCCGCCTTCGAATTCATCGAATCGCGCTGGGGCAAGGAAGGCCTGCGCCAGTTCCTCTTCGCGCTCCGCAAGGCGGTCATCGGCGGCGGCGAAAGCGCGTACGAAGAAGCGTTCCGATTGAAGCCCGAGGAATTCGACGAACAGTTCGACAAATACCTGAAGGATCGGTTCAAGCCGTTCCGCGATAAGGAGCGGCCGCAGGACTACGGACGGGATCTCGCGCCCAAACGCGGCAAAACACCCTACACCGTCGTCGTGTCGATCGAACCGTCGCCCTCAGGTGATTTGATGGCGGTCGCGGCGGGCAACCGGAAAGAACAGGAACTCGACATCGTGCTGATGTCGACCAAGGACGGCAAAGTCATCCGCAACCTGACGAGCGGCTTCAATCAGAACCACGGCTACGAGTACATCGCGACGCCAGGCGGCTTCCGCAACAATGCGGTGTCGTGGATGTCGTGGGCGCCGGCCGGCGATCGGATCGCGTACTTCGCCCGCACCGAGAAGAACAAGTCGCTGATCATGCAGAACGTGGTGACCAAGAAGATCGAAACGCGCATCGAGCTGAAGACCGTCGACGGTCCCGAGTCGCCCGATGTCAGTCCTGACGGGAGAGAAGTGGCGTTCTCCGGAATGCGCGGAGCCATTGCCGACATCTTCGTCGTCAATCTCGACACGAAAGAGATCCGCAATATCACCGACGATGCGTTTGGCGACTACGCACCGACCTACTCGCCTGACGGCAAGTCGATCGTCTATCTCGCTCGTGTGAGCGGAAACGACAAGCTGTTTCGCGTCGATCTCGCCACCGGGAAAAAGACGCAGATCACCTTCGGCACCCACGACGACGGCGGCGTGCAGTTCGTCGACAACGACACGATCGTGTTTCCGTCGACGGCGACCGACCCGAATCAGCCGATCGATCCTGAAGTGGCGCGCAACGGGAACATCTACAACATCTGGACCCTGAATCTGAAAACGAACGAGCTCAAGCAGTACACCGACTCGTTGACCGGCAACGTCTCCCCCATCGTGCTCCGCGATCAGAAGCCCGAAAAGATCGCCTTCGTGACCTACTACAAGGGGGAATACGGGATTCACACGCTGCCGCGACAGGAAGCGTTGCACACGGTGGCCATGTCGGACTTCGGATCCGCCGAGGCTGGTCCTCCGATCGACTTCACGCCGCCGCAAACGCACACGCTGGTGCCGTCGAACATTCACAAGAAGGGGACGTTCGAGAAGCTGTTCCTCGAGGGACGTCCGCCGGTGGCACTCGGCGTCACCAGCGGCGGCGATGTCTTTGGCGGCACCGAGGTGACGTTCAGCGACGTGCTCGGCGACAAGCAGTTCAGCATGTTCGCGTCCTCGGTCTCGCAGTATCGGACGATGAACTTCTCGTATGTGAACCTGTCGCGCCGTCTGCAGTACGCGGTGCAGGCGTATTCGCAGACCCAGTTCTATTACGGCTACGATCCGGGACTGCTCTACGGATCGGAATACGCGTTTGTCAGCCGTGATCAGGCGATCGCGACGCAGACCGCTCGCGGCGCCACGATCTTTGGCATCTATCCATTCAACCGATACGGGCGCGTCGAGCTCTCCGCCGGTGTCTACAACTACGAGCAGGGCTACAACGATCCGAACCTGCAATCGGTCGCTGATGAATATCAGCAGGATCAGTACGGCCGGCTGTTGTTCAGCTCCGGCAGTTTCATGCCGTTCGGGGTTGCCTACACGCGTGAAACGACCGTGTTCCGTGAATACGGACCGCTCGCCGGCAACACCATGCGCATCGGCTACGAGTACGCGCCGTCAGTTGGCAGTTTCCTGTCGCGACAGACCGCCGATGTCGACGCGCGTTACTATCTGCGACTCGCCACCAATGGCGTGCTCGCGTTCCGCGCGCGCGGGTTCAAGAGCTGGGGAGAGTTCCCCGGCTACATGTACTTCGGCGGCAACTCCGAACTACGCGGCTATGACTACCTCGAGTTCCTCGGCAACAAGGCGTTCTTCCTCAATGCCGAACTGCGCTTTCCGCTGATCGAGGCAGCGCTGACGCCGATTGGTGTGATTGGCGGACTTCGCGGGATCGCTTTCGCCGGCCTGGGATCTTCCGGCTACGAAGGTCTCAAGATGAATGTGTGGACGCACGATGACATCACCGTGACGCCACTGCTCGGTTTCCGTCCGAATTACGAGACGTTCACGTACGAGCCGATCTACGGTCCACCGGCAACCATCAATGGCTTCAAGCTGGTCGACGGCCGCGCGTCGTACGGGGTCGGACTTGAAACGTTTGCACTCGGATTCCCGATCCACTTCGACTGGTCGTGGCGAACGCTGATGAACAAGGATTACGAAGATTACGTGTTCGCCTATCAAGGCATCCTCGAAGGGGAATCTGGAAGCAAGTGGTTCCGGAAGCCCCGCTTCACGGTCTGGATTGGCTACGATTTCTAAACGCGGATCAATCAGGTAACTCGAGAGGGCCAGGTCCGCCGCCGCCAAGGCTAAGGCGCGACCTGGCCCTCTCTGTTTCGGTTTCAGCTTTTTCCGGTTTTGGGTTAGGGTAACTCGGAGGAGCTGAGATTACTGGCCGTGCCTGAGAAACGCCGCTGCAACGACCTCGTGGGCCTTCTCGCGGACTTCGTCGAGCATCATCTGCCGCCCAACGAGCACGCCGATCTCGAGCGGCACCTCGCCGCCTGTCCCCGCTGCGTGGCCCAATTGAAAACCTACCAGTCGACCGTATCGCTGCTCCGCTCGATTCACGAAGACGATCTGCCGCCGGAGCTTCGCTGCACGCTCAAGGCGTTTGTCGATCGGAACTGCAAGAACTAGCTCACTGTCCGCCGGATGACCGAGCCCGCCAAGCGACCGACGGAATCGATGACCGAGATGGTGCAGGTCGTCCTGCCGAACGATGCCAATCCGCTCGGATTCATCCTCGGCGGTACGGTGATGCACCTGATCGATATCGCCGGCGCGATCGCCGCGCACCGTCACGCGCGCAGCGTGCTCGTCACCGCCGCTGTCGACGGCCTGCAGTTCCTGCACCCGATCCGGGTCGGGGATCTGATCCTTCTCAGGGCGCGCGTGACCGCGACCTGGACGACGTCGCTCGAAGTTGAAGTCGAAGTCTTTTCCGAGGAAACCCTCACCGGTCGACGGCAGCTGACGAGCCTGGCGTATCTCACGTTCGTCGCCGTCGATCGCGAGAGTCAACGGGTCGCCATTCCGCACCTCATTGCCGACACCGACGACGACAGAAGGCGCGCGGCGGAAGCTGACGCGCGCCGCGGCGATCGGTTGAAGGCCCGCCAGGCGCTCCAACTGCGCCTCGCCGCCCCAGTGGATCGATGATCGAGAGCTCACGCAGCTCTGCCAGCCGCCAGCCGCCAATCGCCCACCGCCGACGGCAGACATCGTCGCTGATCCTCTTTGTTCTTGCCCTCGTCGGCAGCGGCCTGGCAATCGGAATCGGGCTGTCGGGCGGCTTCAGCGTCCGGATGTTTGGCATCCGCGTGTCCAGCCACGGACCGCTCCGTCCCCTACTCTTCGCGCTCCTGTTTCTCGCCGTCGCATATCGCCTGATGCCGGACTGGCAAAAGAGTACGGTCGTTGGCTACCTCCAGCGCTTTTTTTCTACCTTGCTGGTTTGCGCCGCGCCGCTCGCTGCCGCGGTTGTCCTCGCCGTTTGCTGGAATTATGGGACGCGCGCCGCCGGCGGTTCTGACAGCTACGGTTACGTCAGCCAGGCCCGTCTCTGGCTCGGCGGAGACCTCCACGTCCACCAGGATTTCGCGGCGGCGGTGCCCTGGCCCGACGGCGACTGGACGTTCACACCACTCGGCTATCGCCCTGGTGCCAATCACACGATCGTTCCAACCTACGCGCCGGGATTGCCGCTGATCATGGCGGCGTTCATGAAGATCGCGGGCGATTGTGGCGCGTTCGTCGTGACGCCTCTATCCGGTGCACTTCTCGTTCTGTTGACCTACGCACTTGGCGTCCAGCTCTCGGGTCGCTCGACCGGCGCGCTCGCGTCGTTGTTGACCGCCAGCAGTCCGACCATTTTGTTCATGACGCTATGGCCGATGAGCGATGTGCCAACATCGGCATTCTGGTTGGCCTCGCTGGTCATCGCCCTGCGACCGCCGTCGTTCTCATCCGCCGCGGCGTCGGCGATCTCGGCGGGCGTGGCGATCCTGATTCGACCGAATCTCGCTCCATTAGTTGTCTTTCCTGCAGGCCTGGTGGCGTGGAGAGCGATGGGCTCGGCACGCGTCCGCGTCCTGCGCCTCGCCGTATTCGCACTCGCCTGTCTCCCCTTCGTCGCGCTCGTCGCCTGGGTCAATCACGACCTTTACGGATCGTTCCTCACGTCCGGATACGGAGAGGCGTCAACGATCTACAAATGGCAATACTTCCGGCCGAATCTCGAACGCTATCCTCGCTGGCTGTGGGAGTCACAGGGCGCCTACGTGTTCGTGTCCTTGCTGGCCATCGGGCTTCCACGCGGCCCGAAGGCCGACAGCCGGACGTTGCGGTGGATCCTGCTCGCCTACGTCACCGGCGTGTTCGCCTGCTACTTGTTCTACGGTGTGTTTGACGACTGGTGGTATCTCAGGTTCGTGATTCCGGCGATCCCGGTGATGTTCGTCTTGAGCATTGACGCCATCTCGCAGGTCGGGCGAAAGTTCGGCCCCATGGTCCAGACGATCGCGACCGTTGTTTTCACGGCACTCACTGTCAATCATGCGATTGGCTATGCGCGCCAGCACACGATCTTCGAGATTGGGGAGGGAGAACAGAAGTATGCGGACGTCGGCCGATATCTCGCGCGCGAACTGCCGCGTGACACGGTGGTGATCTCGGGACTCCACAGCGGGAATGTCCGGTTGTATTCGCAACTGAGAACGTTGCGGGTCGACATCATCGATGACGCGTGGCTCGATCGCGCGATCGCGTATCTGAAATCAGTGGGCCCCCCACCCTACCTGGTCCTGGAGGAATCAGAGGTGCAGAATTTTCGGCGGCGCTTTGCGAACCAGCAAGCGGTCGAGCTGGTGGATCGGCCTGCGGTGGCCGTACATTCGCGCCAGGTTTACGTGTTCAGCAGCGATCCTCGGCGTTCAGCCGATTCGCCACAAACGATCCCGCACACGAAGGGCTGTGAATAAGAAAACCGCCGGCTCCCAGCGGCCGGCTATTTCTGGTAGTACTGCGCGTTCACCGGAATGTAGTTCTTCCATTTCTCCGGCGTTTCGTCGAGCGCGAAGATGGCTTCCACGGGGCAGGCGGGTACACAGGCGCCGCAGTCGATGCACTCGTCGGGGTGGATGTAAAGCATCTCGGCGGTCGCGAAATCGGGTTCATCTTTGCGGGGATGAATGCAGTCCACCGGGCACACATCGACGCACGCGCTGTCTTTTGTACCGATGCACGGCTCGCAGATGATATAAGCCACTTGCTGTATCTCCTCCTCAGTCCCCGCATTCCTCTATGTGGGACGGGTGCTACCAGGTAAACTTCGGTTATATACGCACGACGGTAATCAATCAAGATCACTGAATCTTGATCCGACCGGCGAATCCGTCGTCGTAACCATGGTAGTGCGTGATGGCGGGCTCGGGATAGCTCCAGCAGTAATACCCTTCGCCGTTGTCGAAGTCGACGAGCCACAGGCCCTTCGCCTCGAGGCCGAGCGCGTGAACTTCCTCGACCCATCCGGCGACGACGTCGCGAAGCGCCTCGGATAAAAGGGAGTGTTCCGGGTTGTCTTCGGTCACCCCGCGGAGCTGATCGGCAAGCGCTTCGGCGCGGCGCACGGCGTCAGCCGTCAGATGCTTCACCTGGGGCAGCAGCTCGGACGCCTGCGTCAGGGTGAAGATCTGAGCCGAGCCGGAAGTCGTCGCCATCAGCCGATTATAATTGCAGGTCGAGAGGAACGGAGAACCGATCAGATCCACGGAACCAATTATCCGTCTGTGCTCCTGCCCTCTCTCTTCACCGACTGTGCCCACGTGTTTACCTCGCGATTGACCCGGTATCTGCTCGCTGTCGCGATGGCCATCTGCGCGACGCCGACCTCCTCCCGCGCGCAGGCGCTTCCCGAGCGCCCGATTCAGGCCTTCGACGGCAAGGTCGCGATCGGCGCCGAAGTGATCGCGACTGGCGGCAATGCCGACGAAATAGCGTTTTTCAATTACACCGATTACGAACACAACGCGCTTCGTATGTTCCGCGTCGGCGTGTCAGGAATCTATCGGCCGGCCGAGTGGGTGTCGCTGGTCGGCGAGCTTCGATCCGAAGATCTCGACGCACCCAAGGTCTATGCGGCGTACGTCCGATTGCGGCCGTGGCGCAACCGATCGCTCGATATTCAGGCCGGTCGAATTCCCCCCGTATTCGGATCGTTCGGACGCCGCCAGTATGAGACGGGGAATCCGGTCATCGGATATCCGCTCGCCTATCAATACCTGACGTCCTTACGGAGCGACGCGATTCCGGCGACCGCAGATGACGTGCTCCGGATGCGAGCCCGGGGGTGGCGTTCGAGCTACCCCATAGGGTCGCCGCTGCCCGGCCCTGGGATTCCCCTGATTAGCGGTTTCCAATGGGACACTGGCGTAGAGATGACGTGGAGGACCGGCATCCTGGACCTTGCCGGTTCTGTTACCAACGGCACGCTCTCGGGTCCGCGGGTGAGCGACGACAACAGTGGCAAACAGGTCGCGGCTCGCGTCGGTGTGACGCCTGCGGTCGGCCTGATTCTCGGCGCCTCAGCCGCGCATGGCGCCTGGCTGTCGCGAACCGTCTCGCCTGATTCCTCTCCCGCACAGCAGGCATTCGGGGCAGACGCCGAATACTCGCGCGATCACTGGATCGTGCGATGGGAGTTGGTGTGGAGCCGTTGGGGATTTCCTCATGCACTTGTTCCAGACACGACGACGACACTCGACTCGCTGGGAACGTGGGTTGAAGGGCGGTATCGCGTGACACCGCGGATCTTCGTGTCGGCTCGCGCTGATCACCTCGGGTTTTCGACGCTGCACGGCGCGACGATTGGCACCAGCGGCCTGCCATGGGATGCGCCGGTGCGCCGCATCGAAGGGGGCGTCGGGTATTTCGTGCAACGCAATTTCGTGCTCCGGACCAGCATTCAGAGCAATTGGCGCGAGGGCGGACGCGATCGATCCCGAACATATCTGTCGGGTCAATTGGTGTACTGGTTTTGATGTCCAGATCCTGCTTGGCGGCGCTGATGGCTGTGCTGATCTCAGCCGCGATGGTGCATATCGATGCCGACGCGCCGTCGAAAACGGCGCGGGTCAACGGCACCATCCGCGGCCGCGTCGAGCTCCGCCAGACCCCCGCCGACAATGCGCCGCGGGTAAACGTCGCGGATCTCGGCATGGGCAACACGCACGAGCCGCCGGATCGCCGCAGCGTCGTCTATCTCGATCCAGCGCCACGAGCGGCGTTCGAACGGGCCGACGAGACGCGTCCGCGACTGGATCAACGCGACGAGACGTTCGTGCCGCACGTGCTGCCGATTGTCGTGGGCACGACGGTCGACTTCCCCAACAACGATCACACGTATCACAACGTGTTTTCACTCTCGAAGACCAAGTCGTTCGATCTTGGCCGCTACGCGGCGGGCCGTTCCAAGGCAGTGCGGTTCGATCGTCCGGGCATCGTGCGCGTTTTCTGTGACATTCATTCACACATGAGCGCGTTCATTCTCGTCTTCGCGCACCGCTATTTCTCGCTCTCCGACAGCGACGGGTTGTATCGCCTCGAAAACGTGCCGCCCGGGACGTACACCGTTGTCGCCTGGAATGAATCCGCGCCACTCGAATCCCGGCGCGTCGTCGTGCCCGACGCAGGGGGCGAAGTGGAAGTGAATTTCGCGCTCGGCCGTCGATGAACCTCTTCTCCTCGCTCACCAACCGCATTTTCTTCGCCAGCGCGATCCTGACGGTTGTGGCGATCGCGGTGGCGGTGTACCGCGTCAACGTCGCCGTCACCGCGCAGTCGGAAAACGAGTTGCGGCGGGGGATCAACGAAGCGGGGACGCTCCTCGAGGAATTCCGGACGCGGATGTTCGAACACTTCGCGCGCGAAGGTCGACTCGTCGCCGACCTGTCGAACATGAAGGCGGCGATGACGACCGATCCGCTCACCGTCAAGCCAATCGCAGACCGCTACCAGGGGCAGATTGGATGCGATCTCTTACTCGTAACCGACCCGGCGGGTGCCGTGCTCGCTTCGAGCGGCCGGTTGAAGGCCGATGACCCCGCGACACGCCTGCGCGAAGCGGTCGGCGAGGCAAAACGCGGGAGGGAGACCGTCTCGCTTTGGCCGTACACGGGAGGTGTGATTCAGGTCGTGACCGTCCCGAGTTTCGTCGGTCCTGAGTTTGTCGGCACCGTCAGTGTTGGTTTCAGCCTGGACGGAGAAACGGCGCAACAGTTCAAACGACTCACGAACAGCGAAATCGCGTTTGCCGTGGATGGCCGCGTCGAGGCATCAACGCTGTCGGATCAGTATGGTTCGCAGCTGGAAACCCTGGTCGGCACCGAGGGTGTTCATGTCATCAGGCTCGGCGATGGTGAGTACGTCGCCGTCAGCCGCATCCTGGCGCTGCAAGGGAGTGTCAACCACTCGGCGGCCGCGAAAGGGCCGGTCGCCACCGCTCTGATCCTGCGATCGCGCACCGAACGTCTTCGCTTTCTCAATGCCGTGCACCGCGAACTGGCAGTCACGGCCTTTCTCGCGGTCATGGCTGCGACCCTCGTCAGCTACGCGGTCGCACGCACAGTCACGCGGCCGCTCGACACGATCACCGCCACCATGCGCGAGATGGCGACGACGGGAGACCTGACGCGGAAAATCGCGCTCTCTCCCAGCGCGCGCTGGGAAGACGAGGACGCCAGGCTTCTCGCCAACACGTTCAACACGATGACCGACTCGATCGCGCGGTTTCAGCGCGAGGAGGCGCAGCGTGAGCGGCTGTCTTCACTCGGCCGGCTCTCGACGGTCGTCGCCCACGAGATCCGGAATCCTCTGATGATCATCCGCACCGCACTTCGTACCCTGAAGCAGGGAACGGGGCATTCAGCCGAGGTCGATGGCGCGATTGCGGATATTGACGAGGAAGTCACCCGCCTGAATCGCATCGTCACTGAGGTGCTCGATTTTGCCCGGCCGATTAAGTTCGACCTTGCCACGGTGGACGTGAACGCGCTCTGCGAAGATGCGGCCCGCGCCGTCGGCAGTGAGGAACCAGGCATCGCCGCGCATCTCGATCTCGATCGCCATATCGGAACGATCGTGACCGACGGCGAGCGGGTCCGGTTGGCGCTGGTCAACGTATTGACGAATGCGCGGCACGCGGTATTGGCGCGAACCGATCTGCCTGGGGATCCGGCGCGCGCAATCGAACTGGTCACGCGCAACACGACACCGGGGCGGGTGGCGATCGAGGTTCGCGACCGCGGCGTCGGCATCGCGGCCGATGATTTGTCCCGCGTGTTCGATCCGTTCTTTACCACCCGCCGGACCGGCACCGGCCTCGGACTCGCAATCACCCGCCGCGTGATCGAGGGACTTGGAGGTACCATTACAGTGACGAGCCGTCCGGGACATGGCACGGATGTCCGTATCGAACTGCCCGTCACTGCTTGAAAGGGCGAAAGGGAAAAAGGAGAAGGGAAAAGTAGGGCGGGGTCTTCAGACCCCGCCAACGGATAACGATGAGTGGCTCCATTCTTCTCGTAGACGACGAAACGAAAATATTGAACGCGCTGGCCTCAGCACTCCGAAAAGAAGGCCACGAAGTTGTCGCGACCGGCAGCGCCCGCGAAGCGCAGCGGTTGTTAGGTCAACGTTTCTTCGACGTCCTGGTCGTCGACAATCTGATGCCCGACCTGACGGGCACAGACTTGATCCGCGAACTGGTCTCGACCACCGCCGAGGGAGACCGTCCGCAGATTCTGATGATGACCGCGCACGCCACAGTCGAAAGCGCGATCGAAGCGATGAAGCTGGGTGCGCTCGACTACCTGCAAAAGCCGTTCGAGGTCGATGAACTTCTTGTCGTCGTCAATCGCGCGCTTGAACATCAACGGCTCAGCACCGAGCACCGATATCTCATCAGCGAGCGGGACGCCGAGTTCAATCACTACGGCATCGTCGGCCGCAGCCGGCGGATGCAGGACGTCATCAACACCGCGCAGCTCGTCGCCAAATCGAAGAGCACGATTCTGATCACCGGGGAGACTGGCACTGGCAAGGAGATGGTCGCGCGCGCGATTCACTTTCACAGTGCGCAGCGGGACATGCCGCTGATCAAAGTGAACTGCGCCGCCATTCCGGAGACACTGCTCGAGTCGGAACTTTTCGGTCATGTCCGTGGCGCGTTCACCGGCGCGACGACGAACAAGAAGGGGAAGTTTGCGCTGGCCGACGGCGGCACGATTTTTCTGGACGAGATCGGCACGATGAGTCCGGCGCTGCAGGCCAAGCTGCTCCGCGTTCTGCAGGAACGTGAATTCGAGGCGCTGGGGTCGGAACGCACGCAGCGCGTCGACGTTCGTGTCATTGCTGCCACCAACCGCGACCTTCGTCAGATGGTGTCGGACGGGAGGTTCCAGGAAGATCTCTACTACCGCCTCAACGTCATTCCCATTCACATTCCACCGCTCCGCGAGCGGCGAGAGGACATCGCGGTCCTCGTCGATCATTTCATTGCCAAGCACGCGCAGCGGGCAGGCAAGCGCATCGACAGCATGGAGCCGGGCGTTCTCGACGCCCTTCAGGCCGCCGACTGGCCTGGAAACGTGCGCGAACTCGAGAACACGGTCGAGCGCGCAGTGGTGCTGTCGCCATCGGCAACCATCGGTCCCGACGTCGTCCGGATACTGGGTGTGAATACCACCACCCCCGCGAGCCTGCCGTCGCTGAACCTGCGTCAGAATCTTGATTGGGCGGAGCGGGAAACCGTCCGGCGCGCGCTCAGCAGCTCCGGCGGCGTGAAGAAGGACGCCGCGGAGGTCATGGGAATCAGCCAGCGGGCCCTCAGTTATTACCTTGCGAAACACAGGGTTGAATAGAAGCTTCCAGCTTCCAGCTTCCAGCTTCCAGCTTCCAGCTTCCAGCTCTCCTTTTCTCTCGAGTGACGGTCTCTCTTCAGCGGCGGAAGCTGGAGGCTGGAAACTGGACGCTGATTACGCCCCGTGTAACGGCTTACGACTCGGGTAATCGAGTTGGCCGCTAAGTGTTGGCTTTTGCTGGACTTCGCGGCAAATAAGCGGCATCGGCTTTGCGACGGAGAGTCCCTAAGATGACGTGTTTTCGATCGATCCTTCTGGCCATCGTGTGCGTATTGGTGCCCCTGACGGCCTCCGCTCAGACTCCGCCAGCGCAAACGCCCACAACCCCAAACCCTTCGACCGATCCGCAGGATCAATCCGATCCCGACGCGCGCGTCGACCCGCTGCAACCGGACTTCACTCTCGCGGCGTTGCCGACAACCTTGCGGATGCCAGTGCACAAGCTGGCGTTCAGGGTGACTCACCGGTTTACCCGATCGCTCGGCCAGGGAGATTTCGGAGATCTGGTGTCTGACCTGTTCGGATTCGATTCGGGCGCGCAGATTGGACTCGAGCTGCGGTACGGCCTGATGCCCGGGACGCAGGTTGGCGTTCATCGTACGAGCGATCGCACCATACAGATCTTCGGGCAGCACTCGTTCTGGAACGAGCGGCATGGCAAGGCGATTGGATTAGACGGGATCGCCACGCTCGAAGGCGGCAACAATCTCCAGGAGCATTACCGAAGCACGCTCGGGGCGATCGTCTCGCGCAATGTTGCCGGGCACGCGGCGCTCTACGCCGAGCCGATGTTTGTGATCAATGCGAGCCCGTTCGCCGACCAGGGTGCAGACAACAACGCGTTGATGGTCGGACTCGGCGGACGAATCCGCCTGAGGCCTTCGTTGTATGTCGTCGGTGAAATCACGCCGCGACTGGCGTGGTTCGATCCCGGCGCGCAACAAGTGAGCTTCGGTGTCGAAGGCCGCGCCGGAGGACATCTCTTCCAGCTGAATGTCTCGAACGGGTTTGGAACAACACTCGGACAGGTTGCCAACGGGACGGTCAATTACGACAGCTGGTATATCGGCTTCAACATCTCACGAAAGTTCTTCTGAGCACGGGACAGCAACATTCTGCGAGTTGGGAGGATAGACGGTGACCTTTGGTACTCGGATTTTGGCAGCAGCGAGCATCGCTGCATTGATCGTAACGACGGCGTGCGGTGGAAGTTCTCCAACGTCACCCGGAGGCGGCGGTGGCGGGTCAGTGGTCGTGCAGTCGACCGGATCGGTCGGCACAATCGGCGCGACTATCACCATTGGCGCGAATGGAAGCGTGAGCCCGTCGCAGGTGAACGTGCCGGTCGGCCAGAGCGTCACGTTCGTCAACAACGACAGTCGATCGCACGACATGGAATCGGATCCGCATCCTGCGCACACGGCCTGCCCTTCGATCGCAAACGTCGGGCTGTTGCAGCCCGGCCAATCGAAGACGACGTTCGGATTCGCCAACGCCGGCACGTGCGGCTATCACGATCACAACGCGGACACGAACACCGGTCTGATGGGCCGAATCGTCGTGCAGTAAAGGCTCGCGCAATTGCGGGATAATCAGGACGAGTGATGGTCCTCGTCCTGATCCTCGTGCTGCTTCTTGCGTCGTGCGGCGGCGGTAGTTCCACACCAACGCCACCGACAAATCCTTCCAACCCCTACACGTTTACGCTGACGTCGAGCGGCGTCTCTCCGAAAGAGTTGACCGTTCCTCCCGGCACGCGCGTGCTCTTCGTGAATCAGGATGCTCGTCGTCATGACATGGCTTCCGATCCACATCCGGATCACACCGACTGCACGGAGATCAATCTTGGCGCGTTGACCACGGGGCAAAGTCGCGAGACCCTCAATCTCGTGACGGCGAAGACCTGCGGATTTCACGATCATGACAATCCGCCACCGACAACCGCAGCGGGCAATCAGTGGACCGGCAGAATAGTAATCCGTTGATACGGCGACTAAAGTTTTCCGATCGAATCCTCAGAAATGTAATCGTTTAATCACGCCAGAAACCTCTTCCCGCTGACATATAATCGCGCCTCTCAACACATCAAGCTCCGTGGGTCCGTCTCTCGAATTCGGAGGAAGTTCGATGACTGTCCGCCGCCTGATCCTTGCGCTGGTCGCTGCAACCGCGCTCGGGTCCGCGTTCATACACGCTCAGATTCCCGGTCGCAACGTCAACATGGTTTCGGGCAAGACACTGCCCGACGGTGATCCGTTTCTGCAGCGTCAGAATGAACCGTCAGTGGCGGCGTCGACGCGAAATCCGCTGCATCTGCTCGCCGGCGCCAACGACTACCGCACCGTCGATCTTCCCGGTCTGCCCGACGCGATTGAGACTGGCGATGCGTGGCTCGGGCTCTTCAAGTCGACAGATGGTGGGCAACGCTGGACGAGTACGCTGATTCCCGGATATCCGCAGGATCCGCTCCGCAATCAATCGCCGCTGAGATTCTACGGTGCGGCCGCCGATCCGGTCGTGCGCGCGGGCACCAGCGGGTTGATGTACTACCTCGGTCTCGCCTTCAATCGCGGAACGAATGGCGCCAGTGCCGTGTTCGTGTCGCGGTTCATCGACGACAACAACCGCGAAAAACGCGATCCGTTTTCATTTCTCGGAACATCGATCGTCGCGTCCGACCCCGGCACCACCGGTCGAATGCTCGACAAACCGTGGATCGCCGTAGACATTCCGCGCGACAACCGTACGTGCCCGGTGACGACGACGATCATCAAGCCACCTGCGACGCCCGGCGGACAACCGACGACGGTCACTGAAACCCACAATCTTCCGGCCGGCCCGGTGTATGTGGCGTACGCGGCGTTCACCGGCTCGGGTACGACGCTCAAGTCCGACATCATGTTCCAGTATTCGGTGAACTGTGGCGCGACGTGGAGCACGCCCGTGCGCCTCAGCGCGGCAGATGGCTCGATCAATCAGGGTGCGACGATTGCGATCGAACCAAATACCGGAGCCGTGACCGTCGCATGGCGTCGATTTACACGCGCAGGGTCGACGCAGACCGACGCAATCATGGTCGCGCAGTCGCTCACCCTCGGGCGCCTGTTCGGCCTCGCCCAGGCGGTCCGCAAACTGCCGCGTCTCAAGTCGCTCATCAGCGTTCTCGAGTCGATCCTCGAACATCGTCGCCAGCAAGGTGGCGTCGTGATCGAAGAGCTCACCGAATTCGATGCAGGGACGGCACCGAGCACCACGAACCCGAATGCCATTCAGAGTCGAACGAACACGTATCCGACGATGGCGTGGGACGACAAGGGGCGCTTGTATGTTGCCTGGACCGAACGCGGCTTTTCGACCGCACCCGGACGCAGCGACCCATTGACCGGCGACTCAAAGATTGTGATGGCGTCGGCGCTGCTTGGACTTGCGTGGAGCGCTCCGAAGGCGGTGTCCGAAACCAGCTCGCTCGGCCATCAATTCATGCCGAGCCTCGCGTTTGCGGGCGGCAAATTGCTCCTCGTCTACTACGACCTGCGCGAGGACGTCGCTCAGGTTTACGGTAAGTTTTTCGACGACAAGGAAGCCGCAATCTCGAGCGGCAAGCGGCACACGCTCGATATTCGCGCGTCACTCGGAACCCCCGGGTCAGTGACCCCGACGTTCGCGCCATCCGTCCGCGTTTCCGACTATTTCATCGGCCATCGTCAGGTCCCCAATCCGGAGAACTTCGTCCCCTGTCCCGCGGATCCGCTGCAGCTCGACTGCGAGCAGTTGCAATTCAACCCGCCGAACCTGACGATGTTCAGCCAGGGGCGCGTGCCGTTCATCGGCGACTACATCGACATTTCGCCGGCGCCGGCGTTTGTTCCGAGCGGGAGGGGTAGTTGGGCCTATAACACCTCGAGAAGTTCTGTTCCGATCTTTCATGCGGTGTGGACCGACAACCGCGACGTGCGTGCGCCGGCCGACGGTAACTGGACCAATTACACACCACCCAATCTCGAGGGAACGACATCGCACGTCAGTCCGATTGACGGAAGCACTGTCGCCTGTAACCCCGCGGGAGAGAACTTCGGTTCACGCAACCAGAACGTCTATACAGCTCGCATCACCGGAGGCCTGCTCGTTGGCTCTCCCGGCAACACCAAGCCGCTCAGCCAGACGCTGCAGCGCGGGTTCGTCGTATTTGCGCAGAACATGACGAGCGTCCTGAAGACGTTCAGGATGCAGGTCGCGAGTCAGCCTGCCGGCGGGTTCGCATCGTTCAAGCAGATATTCACGCAGCCGGTGACCTTCATTGACGTCGTCGTGCCGCCTCGTTCCACCGCAGCGCGAACGCTGTACGTGACCTCCTCGGATGAGCACGCGCGCATTACGGTAAACGTCTTTGAAATTGCGCAGGCTGGTAGTGGCACGCCGACGCCAAGCGGTCTGAGTGGCACGATCATTCTCAATGCCGACATCGAGAATGCCGACATTGAGAACGCGGATATCGAAAATGCCGATATCGAAAACGCCGACATCGAGAATACGGAACTGATCTCCGCCGACATCGAGAATCCATCGTTCCGGTCTGCCGACATCGAGAACGCGGATATCGAGAACGCGGATATCGAGAACGCCGACATCGAAAACGCCGACATCGAAAACGCCGATATCGAGAATGCCGATATCGAAAACGCCGACATCGAAAACACGCCGTTCGCCGACGCTCCCAAGACGGATGTGACCTGGTCGGTCACCAACACGGGGAATACGACCTCGGCATTCAATGTCAATCTGTTCCTGAGCCAGAACGCTCCAACCGCGGGGGTCAAAACTCAGCTGGTTCTCCACAAGGCGTATCTGACGCCCGCGGCGGCGAGCTGCGATTTGAAGGTCCGCTCCCATACAGTGCTGGTGGCCAATATCACCAATCCGGACTACGTCACGCCAACAGAGACGATTCCGGATCCAAACAGCCCGGCCAGCAACAATGCGACGCTCTATCTCGGCCCGGGCGAAAAGGGTTACATCACGCTGCGCATCCACGACACGGATCCGACCAACAACGTGATCATCATCAACGACAAGGGTGAGCCAATCAGTGTCGATGCCGCGTTCGTTCCCGGGACCACGCTCGCGCCGATTGTCGTCGCCCAGGAAATCGGCACCGAGGATCTCAGCAACGGGGTGACGACGCCGCCGATCACCACGACCGACGGTTCGACAATGTTCTTCGTCACGCCGCCGACGACCGCGGTCGCGGGCGTCGTGATGAACCCGGTCCGCGTGCAGGTGCGCGACAAGTCAGGCGCGGTGCTGCCTGGCGTCGACGTGACGCTATCGCTCGGATCCAACCCGACGGGGGCCTCGCTTCTCGGCGTGCTCACCAGAACGACCGACGCAACTGGCGTCGCCGTGTTTGACACACTGCAGATCGACACCCCAGGCGATGGTTACCGTCTTCGTGCGTCCGCATCGCAAGGTGGAACTTCACTGAACGTCGCCCCGGCCGACTCGACTCCATTCAGCGTCCGGCTGGTCGTCTTGAACACGACGGATTCGGGGCCAGGTTCGCTTCGGAACGCCATCCTTCTTGCCAACCTGAACGTGGGCGTCCGCGACGTCATCACCTTCTCGCTGCCATCCGAAGGATCGCGCACGATCGTCCCCGGCTCGCCATTGCCTGGACTCGATGATTCGGTCGTCATCGACGCGACTCCCAACGGCGTCTGCACCGGCGGATCGCCGGCCGTGGAGATTGACGGCGTCAATGCCGGCCTGTCGCACGGATTCGTGGTGAACTCACCGAATACCGTCATCCGCGGCCTGTCCATCACTCGCTTCGCGACGGGTTTTGCCGGGATCTTCATCGGCGGAGGTTTTGGCAGCGCGGTCGAGTGCAACTACATCGGCATTGCACCCGACGAGGCGCTCAAGCCCAACTACGATGGCGTCCGCATTTCGGGATCAGCAAATAACGTCATCGGTGGCGACGCAGCAGTGACGCGGAATGTCATCGCCGGCAATACCAACGTTGGCGTGGCGATCAATGGTCCGACGCCGGAGTCCGAAGCGGGATTCATCCTGCAGACGGTTGTCCGCGGCAATTTCATCGGAGTCGATCCTGCCGGCATGGTGCGTCGAGGCAATGGCGCCAACGGCATCGCGATCACCAATGCCCAGGCCAACACTGTGGCGAGCAATGTCATCTCCGGAAATGGCGGCGAGGGCATCGGGATCTATGGCTTCCGGTCGACTGGCAACATCATCCAGGGGAACTATATCGGGACAAATGCGCCGGGAACCGCCGCTATCGGGAACACGAATAGCGGCATTTACGCGAGACGCGCCGGCCAGAACTCGATCATTGGAAACGTGATCTCGGGCAACAGCGGCTTCGCGGGTATCGCCGTTTGCGGTACGCCGACGTTCTGCGGCGGCGGAGCCGATACCGGACTGTCGTCGGACGCGGGGGGCAACGTCATCAAGGGGAACATCGTCGGGTTAACTGCTGCGGGGATTGACCCTCTTCGCAACGCTGGCTATGGCGTCAGCCTTGACGGGGCCCCGAACACGACGATTGGCGGCACCCTGGCCGGTGAACCGAACATCATTTCATCGAACGGGCCGGCCGGGATCGTCATCTTCGGCACTGGGGCGGATGGAAACCTCGTCCGCGGGAACTACATCGGTACGGATATCACTGGGACGCTGGACCGTCATAACAACGGGGCAGGTGTCCAAATAGGAGCCGGAGCCGACAACATCATCAGCGGTACCGATGCGGGCGTCGCGCCGAACGTGATCATGTTCAACCAGGGACCAGGGATCCACGTGGGGGATGCCGGCGTGCGCAACAAGCTGCGTATCAACCGCATCGACCTGAATGACGACATCGGGATCAACCTCGGCCCGCTCGGGATCCTGCCCAACGATCCGGGAGACGCCGACGACGGCGCCAACGATGGGCAGAACTATCCGGTGCTGACCAGCGCGCAGACGAGCGGCGGCAGCATCACCGTTCAGGGAAGCCTCAACAGCACTGCGTTCACTCGATTCACCGTGGACGTGTATGCCAGCCCGGCCTGCGATGCGAGCGGACACGGCGAAGGCCGGCAATTGATCGGATCGTTCCTCGCCGATACGAACAGCGATGGAAACATCACTTTCAGCCGATCGTTCGAGTCTGCACTCGTGGCAGGCGGCCAGGCCGTGACGGCTCTGGCCTCGGCGGGCGATTTCATCAACATTCCGAATGCGACCGGCAACAGCTCGGAGTTCTCGAATTGTGTCAGCGCCGTGTCTGGTGGCGACTCGGTCACTGATCCGGCTGACGATGCATTCCCGAGTACCGTGACACCGAGTCCTGATCTCGTTTCAACGACGGTGGTCAACACCGGCACCGCGCTCGTGTTCCAGGTGCGCTTCGCGCCAGGAACGTTCAACAGCGTAACCACCTTCGCGCAGTTGCTGCTCGACACCGATCAGTCGGCGGCCACAGGACATCCGGGCACCGACTCCGGATGCCTGACCGACGCCGGGCAAATCGGCTCTGAGTTCCTGGTCAACGCGCAGGATGGATTCGGCGAAGTTCTGGAGTACGCCGGCACGTGCAATCAGTTCCTGTCCGTCTCGGCTGTCGCGGTGACCAACGTCGCGGATGGCTACGACATCACGGTGCCGCTCGCGGTGATCAATAGCAACGGCACGCTGAACTACAAGGTCGCGGTGGCTGCCCAATTGCCGCCGCCAAACGAAGGCTACACGGGTGTCCTCGATGTGATGCCGAACGTAGGACTGCCGGCCGCGTCGACGGGCGGTGGAGGCGTGATTATTCCTGATTAGCGGACTCACGTACCTGCCGGTACTTTCAGCGGCCAGCGTCGTTACATGGCGACGGGCACGGGACAATTCCCCTTTGCTCGTCGCCTTTTTCTTCTTGCCACGATTGAACTGCTGAGCTTCGCGACCCGCCCGCGCGTGTTCTTACCCGCCACGCGAAAAATTTAACCGTCTGAATCGCAAAAGACCTCAGTCCGGGTAACACGATCCCTCATATAATCGCGGTTCCCAAATCGGAAGTCGTCGGGTAATGCGTTCCGGAGCGTTCCGATGGCTCTCAGTCCTACCTGAAGGACCACACCATGCGAAGAATCTTGCTGCTCGCCATCTGTCTGATCGCTGCAGTCACTGTGAGTGCGCAGATCCCCGGACCAAACGTGAACATGGTGACGGGGAAAGTTTTTCCCGGCGGCGATCCGTGGCTGCAAAAACAGAACGAGCCATCGGGTGCAGTGTCGACAAAGAACCCCTGTCACCTGCTCGCCGGAGCCAACGACTATCGAGCGGTGAACGTGGCCGGACTGCCCGGCGACAAAGAAATCGGCGACGCCTGGGTCGGCTGGTACACATCGATCAACTGCGGCCAAACGTGGTACAGCACACTCGTTCCGGGATATCCGCAGGACACCAGCCCGGCGGGCAAAAGCTCGCCAGTCTATGGCCTGACGACTGCGGCCGATCCGACAATTCGCGCCGGCGCCGGCGGTTTCTTCGCTTACAGCTTCATCGCCTTCAACCGCGGCTCCAACGTCGGTAAGCTCGCGGTGGCGAGATTCGTGGACAGAAACACCACCGAGATCGTAACCAAGGCTGAAAGCGCGATCTCGTATATCGACACGAAATCGTGGGACAACGGAAGCGCAGGAAACTACATCGACAAGCCGACACTGCTGATCACACAAGGCACGGGGACGTGCACCGTAACGACTGCGGCGGGCAAAATCGTGACGATCCCCGCGAGTACAGTTCACCTCGCATGGACGGTCTTCGTTGGAAACAGCGACGACGTCATCAGGACGAAGGTCTACTACGCCCGATCCAGCAACTGCGGTACGTCGCTCGATGGACCACCGACCAAACTGTCGGAAGGCTACGCCGTCACCCAGAGCGCGAACATCGCGCAGGCGTCAAACGGCGCGATCTACGTGGTGTGGCGCCAGTTTTCAACCGTGAAAGGAGATCCCAATCAACTTCTGGTCGCGAAGTCGACTGATGGAGGAAAGAGCTTTACCAAGGGTTCGCCGGTCCCGATGCCCCTGTCGTTTCTGCCTTTCGATCAGGGGACGAGCCGGAAGACCTTCCGCACGAACGCGTTTGCTGCGACGGCTGCCGACCTATTTGGCCGCTTATATGTCGCTGTCGCCGTGCGCGGGTACGCCAATGCGAACCAATCGCGCGTCGTCGTGATGAACACACTCGACGGCGTGACGTGGAATGGACCATTCGCGATCGACAACGATCCGAACGCCTCCGGTCATCAGATCATGCCTGCCATGACGGCAGTGGGCGGCAAGCTCAATGTCGTCTGGCTAGACTTTCATGACGACGTGTCAGGCAAGTTTGGCTACGGGCTCTTCGATACGTTCATCAAGGAGGTCTACCCGGTACGCCATTCGATGGACGTCCGCGGCGCGCAGGCGATATTGCAGCCAAGCGGCGCGCTGAACTGGACGAAGTACGGCATTCTTCAGGACGCCGTGCCGCAGGCAACAGTGCCGCGCATTTCGAAATACCTCATCGGCGATTACGACGACGCCAATGGCGATCATTTCTTCAAGCAGCTGCAGTTCAATCGCTCGAACCTGAAACTGTACGCCGGCGGAACTGTCCCGTTCATCGGCGACTTCATCGACGTCGCCGGGCTCGCGTACTTGGCGCAGCAGAACGGTGTCACGACGACGTGGCTGCCGAACAATGGCCTCGACCCTCTCGCCTTCAGCACGGCGGCGCAGACCTTCCACGCCTTCTGGACCGACAATCGTGACGCCAAGGTGGGGACATTTCCGGCCGAGCCGGATACAGAGGCGGAAGAAGGAACGCCGCTGGCCTACATGGCTCCGGGGACGACAGCATGCACGGGCGTCAATCCACCGACAAAAACACGGAACGCCAATGTCTACACAGCGCGCATCGCTCCGGGACTGTTCGTCGCCGCCCCGACGAACTCGAAACCATCGATCGTCAGCAACAATCCAGCGAATCGCATCGTGCGTGCATTCCCGGTGTTCGTGCAGAACAACACCGGGAGCCTGAAGACGTTCAGGCTGACGATCGTGCCGCCGGCTCAATTCCCTGCCGCTGGCATCGCGACGTTCCAGCCGATTCCGCAGGACCCTATTCCGTCGCCGCTGCCCGCGCCAGTGCTGACCGTCGACGCGATGGTCCCGGCCAAGTCATCAATCACCAGAACGGTGTCAGTGGTTTCGACGATCAAGTACCCACAGATCCGCGTCAACGTCGTTGAATTGAACAGCACGGATCCGCTGACCGGGTCGGCGATTATCAATGCCGACATCGAGAATGCGGACATCGAAAACGCGGATATCGAAAACGCCGATATCGAGAACCAGGAAATCCATAACGCGGACATTGAGAATGCCGACATCGAGAATGCCGACATTGAAAACGCGGATATTGAGAACGCCGATATCGAGAACGCGGATATCGAGAACGCCGACATCGAGAACGCCGATATCGAAAACGCAGACATCGAAAATGCCGACATCGAAAACGCCGACATTGAGAATGCCGATATCGAGAACGCGGATATTGAAAACGGCGCCATGACGGATTTCTCCGTCGATCTCGACAACACCGGCAATACGGCCTCGAGCTACCAGGTGAAGTTCGCCGTCGGAAACGCCGGCGGTTATATCTTCCAGCTGATCGGACGACGTCCGTACAAAACACCGTCGGCGCACGGATGCGAACAGATCGAGAAGACGACGAATCAAATCCTGTTCAATATCCCGAACCCGGATGTCTCGGCCGGCCCGCTCCCCGATCCGACAAGTCCGGCGGCAGGCAGTGCGGCGAACGCGACGATCCTCGTCGGGCCGAGAGAGAAGCTCAAGCTGACGCTGCGCGTGTTCGACAAGGACGGTGTCAACAATCGCCAGGGCGGCGATGGCTTGATCAAGCCGTTCTGCCCGATCGTCGACTTGAACGGCGCGAACTGCAGTGTTGTCACCAACCCGGTCACGGTCATCGTCCGGGCAGCGGCACCGAACACAGGTGACAACGTGGCGTTTGAGGAGGTTGTCACGACCAACCCTGAGGGCGCCGTCAACATCACGACGACGACGGTGCCGCCGCAACCGAGCGTTGGCATGCCGTATTCAGAAGCCTTACAGGCGACAGGCGGCCTCGGAACATACACCTGGACAGTTCAGTCGGGAACGCTACCCCCAGGACTGTCGCTGAGCCCGGCAGGGGTGCTGTTCGGCACACCAACGACCATCGGCGTTTTCAGCTTCGTCGTCTTCGCCACCGATGGCATTCAGAGCGATACCCAGGCATTTACAGTCAGGGTCGCGGCGATCACGACAGCGTCAGTTCCAGGCGCGATCGTTGGATCGTTGTACGGCCCGCGCACGTTGCAGCATGCGGGGTTGACCGGCGGACCGTTCACGTGGACAGTCGTGAGCGGATCGCTCCCCAGCGGCGTCACGCTCAACGGTACGACTGGCACTCTGGGCGGTGTGGCGACGACCCCAGGGGTGAGTGATTTCGTTGTGCAGGTAGCGGATGCCGCCGCCAATATCGCGCGAAAGGCCTTCACCATCACGGCGATGACAATCGACGCCGGCGATCTGGTTGTCGCTGACGGCACTCCGTTCACGACGACCGGAAAGCTGTACCGAGTGACGCCAGGCGGATCGGTTAGCCTCATTGCGGCGATCGATGGCGGAGCGGCCAAGGTCGCCCAAGACCGCAACAGTTTTGTGGTAGCGGACCGAACCAACAACCGCATCCTGCGCGTGACGCCAGCGAACGTCGAAACGGTCTTTACTGCCCCGCCAGGAGTTGCCGGATACATCGCCGTGGCGGTCACGCACGCTGGCGACATCATCATCGGCGATAACGCCGCGGACAAGGTTTACAAACTGAGTGGCGGCACCCTCACGACGCTGGGGAATCTGCCCTTGTCTCCGACCGAGTTGCAAAACGTCGACATCGCCGTCGAGCCGGACGGAGGCGTGATGATCGCCGACGATACATCCGCCGGCACCGTGCAGCTCGTGCACTTCGACGCGGCAGGCGTCCAGAGCCCAACGGTCGCGACCACCGTTGCCAGCGCTGGAGCAATCGCCCTGCACTCGAGTGGCGACTTCCTCCTCGCCGACTACACTGGACAGCGAATCGTGCAGGTCACCAGCGCGGGCGCTGTCGTGAGCAGTCTCTCCGTCACTGGCATTGGAACGTCGATCGTCGGACTGGCTCTGGATTTCGACGAGGCGATGTACGCGATCTCGGGCTTCGTCGCGGTCCGTCGGATCGCGACGACGGGTTCGTTCACCACAGTGACCGCCGGTTCACCCTTCGTGTTCATGAACGATCTCGTTCACTTCCGGCCTGTGAACACCTTCGAATTCTTCGTCGATGGCACGGCGGCGTGCACCAGTTGCGCCGTCACCGATGCATTCGCGGCGCTCGGGACTACGTTCTCGTTTGTCACGAGCATTAACCCCGACGTCACGACCAATGTGCAGTTGTCCGGCCCCAACCTTTTCGACCGGCCGTCAGACGGCAGCAACCACAGCATCACGGCGCCAGGCACGATCGGAGGCTGGTTCACCGGAACCATGACCATCACCACTGCCACTAATCCGCGGACGGTAATGTTCCGGGTTCAAGGAAATAATGATGCGGAAACGTTCCCGATCTCGGCCCTGGACACACAGAACAATGGCATCGAGAACATTCAGCGGCGAAACGTCATTACCTATCCGGCGGGCGACAATGTGGGAAGGGAAGAAACCATCGTGATCACGAGCCCAGTCGGCATATCGACCATAACGGTCGATATGCCGGCGGGTGGCTTCATTCTGTTCATCGACGACCTGGTGATCACGTCGCCACCGCCGCCGGTGATCATCTTGAACTAGCGAGCGACGTCACTTCAGCGCGGCGACACGGCGACGGGCATCGGCAACCAGCCCCTGCTCGTCCCCCTTTGCTTTGATCGACAAAAAGGCGTCGTACGATGCTGCCGCCGCAGGGCTCTTCTGTCCTTCCTGCGCGCGCGCCTGGTAGTAGCGTGTCGTCGCGAGCAGCCGATAGGTGGGAATATCGTCGAGCAGGACGGTCGTCGCTTCTCCCTTGCGAGTCAGGCACGCGTCGAATTCCGTCTGCGCATCGGGAAAATAATTTCCCAGCAAGTAGGCGCGGCCGAGCCCGTCGCGTCCTAACCACGTGTCCAGAATCTTTTGCGCCGCGTTGAAGTTGCCGAGCGCCGCGCGCGCCGCGTTTCGCTTGAGGTCCGCTTCGCCAGCGAGCAATTTCGCGTACAGTTGCGACACCTGATCGAGTTGCTGATCCAGTTGGGCCGCGAGCGCGTCGCCTCGTTCCGGCTTCCCGGCCAGGATGAGGACTCGTCCGGCAAAAAGCGCAATGCTCGGAAGGCTGCTCTGTTTCAGCGCCTCTTCAGCGAGTTTGATGGCCTCGGCGTCACGTCCCTGCAGCTCCCGAACTTCGGCCAGCGTCGCCGTCAACCGTGCGGTCGTCAACGGCGCGCGGCCTTCTGTCGGCGTCGCCAGCGCCTCCTCGAGAATCTTTGACGCGTCCGTCAGCCGGCCCTCGTACATCGCGAGATCGGCTCGGCCGTTGACAGCGAGATCACGACCATTGGCGGAGATACTCTGTAGTTGCCCCCACGTGGCATCAGCCTCGGCCGGTCGGGCAGTGCCGAGCTGCGCCATCGCCGTTACGAAGTAGGCTTTGACATACGCCTTGTTGAGCGTGGCGATGACGTTCTTGGCCTCTTTCTCAGCGGTGTCGAAATCGCCTCCGTAGAGGGCGAACAACGCCACATTCGTCCGACGCAGGACGTTGGTCGGATAAATCGCGGACGCTTTACGTCCGAGCTCCAGCGCACGCTTCATGTCGCGCTGGTTCGAGGCGACGACCGCAAGATTCGAGAGCGCGTTGCTGTCGGCGGGAAATTGTTTGACCAGCGCTTCGTACTGCTCTCTGGACTTGTCGTTTTCGCCAATTGCCGTGTAATAACCGCCGCGTGTCCGGAACTTTTCGCGGTCGGTCATCCGATCGATCAGATTCAGCGCCTGTTTGTAATACTGGATGGCATTGTCGCGGTTCCCCATCGCACTGGAAACGGCGCCGAGACCGGCATAGGCACGGCCAAGTTGCTTGTCGAGCTCCAGTGCTTTGTTGTAGCCGTCGAGCGCTTCTTTAAGCTTGCCCGCTGACTGGAGTTCCTGTGCCCGGACGTAGGCGGACGCCGCTTCGACGGATGCGGCGGTAAAGGTTTCCGCGTCCTTAATCTGATCCGCGTTCGCCGATGCGTCACCCAGCCCACGCCGAACCTTCGCCGCGAGTCGACCAACGGCATTGAGCACATCGTTTCTGTCGCTCGCGGTGGCGTCCCAGCTCATGGTGGGCTTGCCATCAATCGGATCGACGATCCTCGCCGTCAGCAGGTATTTCGATCCGTCCGCGGCAATCGAGCCGCTGACGATGCGCTTGATGCCCTCACGCCGGGCGACGAGTCTCGCGTTGTTTTCGTCGAGCGCGGCGCTCGGATTGATTTGCTGCGACACCACTCTCAATGCATCGCGCCTGGGGTACGCCGTCACGAACGATGTGCCTTCGATGCCGACGCCGAGCGCCTGTTCGATCAAGCCGTCGAACAGCGGTTCGTTCGCCCGATTGTCGAAATTCGCGATCAGCACCGACACCGGTTCCTGCTGCGCGATCGGGACGGCCCGTCCGCTTGTACGCCAGATCCACCACGCGGCCGTACCGAGGACGACCGTCAGCATCGCCGCAATCACCAGCACCGTCGTTCTCGATGCGGTGACCGGATGTGCCGGTACGAGCCGGTGTCCGTCCGGCGCGAGCGCCTCGAGGTCGGCGACCAGTTCAGCGGTCGTCGCGTAGCGCGCCTTGGGATCCGCCTGAAGACACTTCGCGATGATCCGATCCAGCGTTTCCGGCGTCTGCGAATCGATCGTCCGAACCGACGGAGGCGCATGCTGCATGCGGCTCATCATCTCGGACATCGCGTTCTCGCGGCGCGCGATCCGCTGACGGCCGGTGAGCATGTCGTACAGCACCAGGCCGAACGAATAGATATCCGCGCGGTGATCGACGGCCTGACCCTGCGCCTGCTCGGGGGCCATGTATTCGAGCGTCCCCATCACCGCGCCGAACGCCGTGGCGGTCCCCGTCCCACTGACCGAACGGGAGATGCCGAAGTCCATGATCAAGGCATGGCCTTCGTCGGTGATCATGATGTTTTCGGGTTTCAAGTCGCGATGCACGACGCCGACTTCGTGCGCGGCGGCGAGTCCGGATGCGACTTCTTTCGCGATCGCGATCGCGCGCGGTACGGTCACCTTGCCGTCGCGCTTCAAGATGTCCGCGAGGTTCTCCCCATCGACGAACGGCATCGTCAAGTACTTGATCCCGCTCAGTTCCCCGAGGTCGTGAATGCGGACGACGTGCTTGTGCGTGACCTGGCGCGCGAGCACAAGCTCTCGCTTGAAACGGCGCTCTACTTCACCTGCGGATCCGGGATCGAGGAGGACCTCGGGCCGTATCACCTTCAGCGCAACCGCGACACCAAGCTCGGCATCCCAGGCCTGGTAAACAACTCCCATCCCGCCGGCGCCGAGAGCCTTGATGATGTGATAGCGAGTGCCAAAAGCTTGACCCGCATTGAGCGGCCCCATCGACAACACGGGGCGCTGCCCACCTGACGGGATTTGTGAAACGTGGTCCGCCAGAACGGTTTCCGCGTCGGAGGCGGCCGGAGACGGCACGGCAACGGCAGGCGTAAGGACGGTGACCGACGAAGAATCCAAGGCTCCGCAATTACCGCAACGGCCTGATGCCGATACGTGTGCGCTCCCGCAGCGTGGACAGCCCATGAACCTCCGGTAGGAAGGTGCAATTATGCAGCGAAATTACAGCACGTCCAAGCAAGCTGGGCTGTAAGTGCGCCGTTATGGACCTCTCCTTAAAGTAATTAACGATCCAAGTTCAGGAATCGCACACGCTCTGGCCCCACTTTTCGCCCCGATTTGCGCGTTTTTACACATTGAAACCCCTGGCCGACTCGGCCGATTCCCCGGACCGGCTAGAGGGATTTACCCGGTTATCTTCGGCCCGATCCCGTCTCGGCGGCGACCGAAATGAGCGCGTCGACTGCCCGGTCGATTTCTTCGGCGGTCGTGTAGAAATGTGGGGCTATCCGAATGCCGGCTCCCGGACGGTAATCCACGAGGATGCCTTGAGCAATTAGTTGGCTGGCAACGACTTCGCCACCAGGAGCATCGATGATGACCGTTCCGCCGCGCTGCCGATCATCGTCAGGCGTATTGATCGTGAAACCAGCATCGCGGGCGAGATTCATGAGACGACGTGTCAGGAGGAGAGACTTGGCGCGAATCGCGGGGACACCAATTTCCCGGATGATTTCGTATCCGGCACGGCAGGCATACAGCGCGGGCACGTTTGGCGTCCCGCTTTGGAAGCGCTCGGGGGCTTCGGCAAAGTCCAGCTTCCCGCCTTCGAACTCGAACGGCCGCGCGTGAGCGGCCCAGCCGGCGATCGCTGGCTCAATGTCACGACCCAGGTCGGGCCGCACGTAGAGGTAGCCATTACCGGGGCCGCCGCACAGCCACTTGACCGATCCACCCACGGCGAAGTCGACACCAAGAGAGTCGAGATCGATCGGGATGACACCCGCCGCTTGATACACGTCGAGCACGACCCGCGCGCCAACCCGATGTGCTTTCTCGATGATTGCGGCAGCGTTCTCGATGTATGCGCTCTTGAACAACACGAGCGATACGACGACGAGTACTGTCCGCTCGTCGATCGCATCGAGCAGCCGGTCCAGGTTCGTGCACATCCCGTCGTCGGAAGGCACGTACGTCATCTCCGCGCCGTAGCGTCGAAAGCCCTCGAACAGGTACATGTTGGACGGAAATTCAAGATCGGTCATGACGATCCGGCGGCGCGCTCCATCGTAGCGATGGCATGAGGCGATGATTGCCTGCGCGACGGTGACGTTCTGATGCATCGAAATCGTGCCGGGGCGCGCACCGAGAATCGGCGCCAGCAGATCACCGGTCGTCCGGCCAATCTCCCACCAGCCTTCATGCCACGCGCGCACGCCTCGCGACGACCATTCCATCGCAAACTGCTGCAGATAATCCGCAGCCCGTCGCGGCATGGCACCAAGCGAATGGCTAACGAGGTAGGTGCAGGTATCGAGGATGGGGAATTCTGCGCGCCAGGATGAGAGAGGGTCGGGCATGTTAGATATTCAGATCAACCCACACACTCTTGACCTGCGTGTAGTGCTCGAGCGCATGGGCGCTCATTTCGCGACCGAAGCCACTCTGTTTGTAGCCGCCGAATGGCGCCGCTGTATCGTAGACGTTGTAGGTATTGATCCAGACCGTTCCCGCCTGAAGCTTGCGCGCCACGTAGTGGGCCTTTTTGATGTCGCGCGTCCAGACGCCGGCGGCGAGGCCGTAGCCGCTGTCGTTGGCGCGAGCGATCGCTTCGTCAACGTCTGAAAACTCGATCGACGCGAGGACCGGGCCGAAGATTTCTTCGCGAGCGATGGTCATGTCCGGTCGAACATCGGTGAAGATGGTTGGCTGCACGAAATAGCCTTTACCCGTCCCAATGTCCGTGCGCGCCCCGCCAGCGACGAGAGTGGCCCCTTCTCTCTTGCCCGAGTCGATATATCCGAGCACCGTGTCGAGCTGCTTTTTCGACGACAAAGCCCCAAACCGGGTTTTGGGATCCATCGGATCTCCGGCAGTCATCTTTCGTGCGCGCGCGGCGAGTTTGTCGATGAACTCGGTCTTGATCGAACGATCGACCAGGAGCCGCGACCCCGCCGCGCAGACTTCTCCCTTGCCATAGAAAATCCCGATGGTGGCGCCTCGGATGGCAGCCTCGATATCCGCGTCGGCAAAAACGATGTTGGGCGACTTCCCTCCAAGTTCGAGCGTGATCCGCTTGAGCGTGCCGGCGGCGCCGCGCATGATGCCTTTGCCCGTGCTGGTGTCTCCAGTAAACGCAATCTTGTCGATTCCAGGGTGCTCGACAATCGCCTGTCCCAGTTCGGCGCCGGGACCGGTCAGCACGTTCAGCACACCAGCGGGCAGTCCTGCTTCAATGGCGATCTCGCCGAGCGCGAGTGCCGTCAACGGCGTCTGGCTGGCGGGCTTGACAATAACCGTATTCCCACACGCCAGCGCCGGGGCAATCTTCCAGGCGGCGAGCAACAGAGGAAAGTTCCACGGCACGATTGCCGCGACAACACCGACCGGTTCACGCAGTGTGTAGGTGAGATGATTACCCTTGACGGGAATCGTCTCCCCCATGACTTTGTCGGACCAGCCTCCGTAGTACTCGAAGCATTCGGCCGCCGCCGGAATCTCGATGTGCCGCGACTCGCTGATTGGCTTGCCGTTGTGAAGCGTCTCCAACCGCGCCACTTCGTCGGCGCGATCAAGGAGTCGCTCGCCGAGCCTGCGCACGAGCCGTCCCCGTTCGCGGGCCGACATCGTTCCCCAGGGTCCGTCGAGGGCCGCACGCGCCGCGCTGACTGCCGTGTCGAGATCGGGCGCGCCGGCCGACGGCACCTCGGCGATCACGTCCTCGGTCGCCGGATTGACGACGAGCATGGTCTTTCCTGACGCAGAAGCGCGCCATTCGTTGTTAATCAGGAGTTGGTGCCGCACCTACGCTTCCGTTCTCACGTACTCGAAGTTGATCGGCTGCCGGTTAATCCCGCGAAGCGGCGGTGCAATGTAGTTGGCGAACTTGCCGGGTTCGTAGACTGGACGATCCATGATGCTGAGGAGGTAGTCACGATCCGACCCGGAAGGGAGCCATTCGTGTTTCCGCCGCGTCCATTCCTCGTTCGACAGGGGCGAGCCGGAGGGATCGTAATGAAGGGACGAGAACATGCCGATGCCGCGATTGAACTTGCGATCGGGCAGCCGAAGACGCTCCGACATTCCGTGGCGTTCGAAAATCTTGTTCCAGCGCTGCACGCCGGCTTCGCAGTCACCGACATACCAATCGCGCAGTACTTCGTTCATCGCCGTGCGCATCGGGACGGCTTTGCGCTCGAGAGCCCCGTTCGCCGGCAACTCCATCTCGTAGAGGGCGTCGAGCGCCTGATGATCGTCCCACTTCTCCTCTTGCGCCCGTCCTTTGAGCCCGTTACTGAAGTACGACGCGGCGTTGGTGGAAATCTCGTTGCCGTGGAGATCGAGACTCAGGCTGAACCACAGGTTGATGAATTTCTGGATCGTGGGAATATCAATGCCGCCAAGTGCGCGGACATCTTCCGAAAAGCCCGCGTTCTTCAGTAGCTGACATGTCCGTTCGACTATCCGGCCGACGCCAGTTTCGCCGACGAACATGTGATGCGCCTCTTCGGTGAGCATGAATCGTGTCGTTCGCGACAACGGATCGAGCGAACTCTCAGACAGCGACAGCAATTGCGACTTCCCGTCGCGATCGGTGAACATCGTGAACATGAAGAAATCGAGCCAGTTGTCGATTGGCTCGTTGAACGCATCGAGAATGCGTGGCTTGTCACGATTTCCGCTCTGACGCGCCAGGAGTTCCTCAGCTTCGTCGCGACCGTCCCGGCCAAAGTAGGAATGGAGCAGATAGACCATCGCCCAGAGGTGACGGCCTTCCTCGACGTTCACCTGAAAGAGATTTCGGAGATCGTACAAGCTTGGGCAGCGCTGGCCCAACCATCGCTGCTGTTCGACGCTCGCCGGCTCGGTGTCCCCTTGAGTCACGATCAGGCGACGAAGCTGATTGCGGAACTCGCCGGGGACTTCCTGCCACACTGGCTGGCCGGAAAAATCGCCGAATCCGATGCGCCGATCGTGAACAGGATCGGCCAGAAAAATGCCCCACCGATATTCTGGCAGCTTGACGTACTCGAAGTGCGCCCATCCTGACGGATCGACGCTCACCGCTGTCCGAACATAGACCTGGTGGTAGTCCTGGAATCCCTGCGGCCCCATGTCCTTCCACCACTGGATGTACTTGGGCTGCCAATGTTCGAGGGCGCGTTGAAGACGTTTATTGCTGGAGAGCCCAACGTTGTTGGGAATTTTCTCGGCAGAAATCATCGGTGTATTCCTGAAAGCGCTGAGGGTTGATTACTGATCGTTGATTGAAGAGCCTGTTCAATCAGCCATCGAGAATCAGCAATCAGCATTTTCACGTTCGCTTGAAGTCAAATTCCGGCCGCGCCTGTGTGCCATACGCGGTCAGCGCGCCCTTCTCACCAACGGCATTTGGACGTTGGAAGATCCAGTTCTGCCACGCTGTCAAACGGCCGAAGATTTTTGTCTCCATCGTTTCGGGACCCGCGAATCGAAGATTCGCTTCCATCCCGGTCAACGCGTCCGGCGACAGCGCCGCCCGACCTTCAATCGCAAGCCGGACCTCGTCGTCCCAATCGAGTTCGTCTGGCGCGAACGACACTAACCCGGCGTCATGGGCATCGCCGGCTTCCATCGGCTCCGCTTCAGAGAGAACTGCCGCGACGCGTTCTGGTTCAGCGAGGAAGCGAGTTTCCAGCCGCGTCAGGCCGTTGCTCATTTTGAGCGGCCCGGCATTCATCGGCGACAGTGCGATGCTGTTGGGTCGACCGGGATCATCGAGCATGTACGACCGATCCGCAGCGAGCGCGAGCTCGAACAGCGTGCCGGAAAATGCGCTACCCGGCTCGATCAGCGCAAAAAAGCTCCGCGAGGTCAGGTCCATCCGCTTGAGCGTGCGCTTGATCAGCAGCGTGATCTCCCGCACGAGCCAATGACTCGCGTGTTCGGTCATCGTCCGATCGACGGCAAGGACATGAGCCGAATCCCCCTCGGTTTTCACCACCACCGTTCCAATCAACGGTTCGTTGACTCTGAGTCGAAGCAGCGCGTCGTCCAGCTCCCGGAATACACGGAGCGGCCAGAATCGATCGCCTGCCGCGAGCATCTCGTCCGGCGTCGCTGGCTCCTGTCCTTCAGGGGCACGAACCGTCAACGTCGCGACACGGCGTTGTCGATCGAGATCGAGCCGGACACTGGAATAGTGCACCGCATCGTCTGCGATCGTCGGCGTCAGAAGGCCGAGCTGCAGACCAGGTCCGGTGGCTGGCCGATCGGAACGCTGAGCGAGTTCCTCGGCGCGGCGCGCGACGCGCTCTTTGAACTGGCTGGTTGGGTATACGGCGTCGACCAGTCGCCATTCGACGGCACGCTTTCCTTTGATCCCTTCAGCCACGGTTGCGAACACATCGGCCAAATCTCGACGCACCTTGCGCTTGTCGACGACGCGGGTCAATCCGCCGGTGCCCGGAAGCACGCCAAGCAAGGGCGTCTCCGGAAGGCTGACCGCGGAGTTGCCATCGTCAACGAGCAGAATTTCGTCGCATGCCAGTGCGAGCTCATACCCGCCGCCGGCACAGATTCCATTGAGCGCGGCGAGAAACTTGATCCCGGAGTTCTGGCTCGCGTCTTCGATTGCCAGCCTGGTTTCGTTGGTGAATTTACAGAAGTTCACCTTGGCGGCGTGCGACGATCCGCGCAGCATGAAGATGTTCGCGCCGGCACAGAACACTCGTTCTTTCAGACTCGTGATGATAACGGCGTGAACCTCGGGGTGTTCGAAGCGAAGACGCTGAACCGCGTCGGCGAGCTCGATATCGACACCGAGATCGTACGAGTTGAGCTTGAGTCGATAGTCCGGCGACAGACCGCCATCTTCCTGGACGTCCATCGACAGCGTCGCAACCGCGCCGTCGACGTTGAGTTTCCAGTGCCGATACCGATCAGGTGAGGTTTCGAAGGAGATGCGGGAGCCTGGCGTGAGTGCCGTGTCCATCACGCCAAGCGTACTTGCGCACTTGGAGCAGTGTCAAAAATGGAGCCGCGGGGCTTTCCCGCGAACCTCGGTCAGTACTCGTCCTCGTTCCCCCACCACGACTCAGCCGGTGAGGCTGCTGTCGGGCTCGACCACTGGGTGCCAGACGTTGACAGTCGATTCTGAATCTGGGCACGCAACCAACCGATCGCGTCCGGCTCAGCTTCTCGCAACGCCTTCCAATCGGCCTCGGGCAGAACGAGCGTCAAGGTTCGTGTGGGATTCGACTCAGGATTCATGATGTTCGCATCATAGGAGACCGGAGAGCCATGTGTCGCGCATAACTTTCTGATGGAATCGATGCCGACGACACATGATCGTCCCATCTCATTCCCGCATGGGATCGATGCATTACGCAAATCGTAAAAGGTGGCTGGCACCTTTCCCTGAAAGGTGCCAGCCACCTTTTACGCACTTCGTACGGCTTACTGGGCAGTCTCGCCGGGTTTGAGCGACAGCACGTCGACGCCGTGGGGCTCGACGAGCTTTCTGAGCTGATCGGGCGTGCCGGTTAGCACCGGGAAGGTCCCGTAGTGCATCGGCACGATTTGGCGGACGCCGAGCAGTCGGGAGGCGACTGCCGCACCCACCGGGCTCATCGTGAAGTGATCGCCAATCGGCAGAAACGCGATCTTGGGCGAGTACATTTCAGCAATCAAGCGCATGTCACCAAAGACGTCGGTGTCTCCGGCAAAATAGAACGACTGCTCGTCCTCCATCCGCACGACGAATCCAGCGGGCTGACCGAGATAAACCGTCGTCTCGTTCTCGACGACGCTGCTCGAGTGAATCGCCGGCACCATCGAGATCTCGAGGCCGGCGACCCGCACGGTCCCGCCGATGCTCATGCCCTGGACGTTCGACAGACCCTTGCGCTCCAGCCACAGCGCAAGTTCGTACACCGCAACAATCGGCGCGTTGGTCGCGCGCGACACTGCCGGCACGTCACTGGTGTGATCCGCGTGGCCGTGCGACACGAGAATGACGTCGGCCGCGGTGATTTTCTTCATGTTCGGCGGACACACCGGATTCTGCTCGAGAAACGGATCGGTGACGATGCGCTTCCCGCCCGGAGTCGTAATCACGAACGTCGAGTGTCCGTACCAAGTGATGGCCAGCTTCTGCATCGTCATGCCCTATTCTAGAGTGTTGGCGGGCTACCGGTCTCGCAACGACGCCGTCCAGCTGCTCAGAACAAGGAGCAGCGCCGAGGTGATTGTCGATGCGCTTGAAAGGACGACTAACGCTGCCATAAGACGGATGACGCCCTAAGCAAGAGGACTGCCGAGCTGATGCCGCTCGAGCAAACACCGCTATCCAATCGGCCGACTACCTATTCAGAAACAGTCGACATCTCCGTCGCTGAAAAACTGGCGTGAATTGACCACGCGCAGGCGGAACACCAGTTGCCCGTAAGAGATGCGACCGAGCCGCGGATCACCCCGCTCGTTTGCACGGGTCTTTTCGGCCGAACGCCCGGTGCATCCGCGCCCGTCGGGCGGCCGATCGGAACCCGTGCGTCGCGTGGCCGCACGTTATAATCGAGGTTCATGCAGGTTATTCCGGTGAACCTCATTCGCGGCCGCAGGAAGCGGGCGGACGAACTTCCGCGCACTCCGAAGCCCGAATGGCTGAAGGTGCGTGCGCCTGGATCGGAAAACTACCACCGGCTCAAGGGGTTGATGCGGACGCTCGGTCTCCACACCGTGTGCGAGGAGGCGAACTGTCCGAACATCGGCGAGTGCTGGCATCACGGAACGGCGACGTTCATGATCCTCGGAGATACCTGCACGCGGTCGTGCGGCTACTGCAACGTCATTCACGGTACTCCCGCCGGACCCGATCCGCACGAACCCGCGCACGTCGCCAGCGCCATCGAGGCGATGTCGCTCGCCCATGTCGTCATCACGTCGGTCGATCGCGACGATCTGCCCGACTATGGTGCGGGTCACTTTGCACGAACCATCACGGAAACACGCGCGCGGGTTCCGGACTGCAGCGTCGAGGTGTTGATCCCCGATTTCAAGGGGGATGAGGCCGCGCTGCGCACCGTGCTCGATGCTGGACCTGACATTCTGAATCACAACATCGAGACGGTGCCGCGGATGTATCGACTGGCGCGTCCCGGCGGCCGTTACGATCGCGCTCTCCAGCTCCTCGATCGATCGCGTCGGCACGCTCCCGGCATTCCAACCAAGTCCGGCATTATGGTGGGGCTCGGCGAAGAATGGGACGAGGTGGTTTCGACTCTTCGCGATCTCCGTCAGGCCGGCTGTCAAATCGTGACAATCGGCCAGTATCTTCGTCCTTCGGCCGCGAATCTTCCGATGTCGCGCTATTACACGCCGGCGCAGTTCGCGGAACTGAAGCGCATCGGGCTCGACCTCGGCTTCGGCCACGTCGAATCCGGGCCACTCGTGCGCTCGTCCTACCACGCGCACGAGCAGGTGCAATCGCTCGCCGCGACCCGTTAAACCTCCCGGCGGATGGCTCCATCTCCCCTGGCGGTGATCGCTCGAGACATCGTCGGGTGTACCCGTTGTGCGCGGCTCCGTTCCTACTGCGAGCAAATCGCGAGAGACAAAAAAGCCGCGCATCGAGGTGAGACGTACTGGGGCCGACCCGTTCCGGGATTCGGCGACCCGCTCGCACGCGTCCTCGTCCTCGGCCTGGCACCCGCCGCCCACGGCGCCAACCGCACAGGGCGGGTTTTCACCGGAGACGGCTCCGGCGACTTCCTCATGCGCGCGATGCACGAGGCCGGGTTCGCCAACATCGCGACCTCTCAACATTCCGCCGACGGGTTGGTCTTGCAGGACGCGTACATCCTCGCAGCGGTGCGATGCGCGCCGCCGGGGAACAAGCCGACGCCCCACGAGATTGCGGCCTGCCATCCGCATCTGGTCGCCGAGGCGGCAGCCTTACGAGCAACAAAGGTGATCGTGGCGCTTGGTCGGATTGCATTCGATGCCGCGTGGCGATTGCTCGCCGATCGCGGCATCGCGGTTCGGCCGAAGCCGGTATTCGGACACGGGCTCGTCTACCGTCCCACCGGCGGGCCGATTGTGATTGCGTCGTACCATCCCAGCCGGCAGAACACGAATACCCGCAAGCTCACGCCGGCGATGCTACATTCCGTTTTTGCAACCGCCGCGCAATTTGCCCGCGCTGGCGCTTGACAACGAAGGATTTCGGCCGACTGGTTACGCCTTTTTCCGTGGCCGATACACGTGGGTGGCCTGGCCGAAGAACACTTCAGCCGATTCCATGATGGTTTCCGACAACGTCGGATGGGGATGAATGGTCATGCGGACGTCGGTCGCGTTCGCTCCCATTTCGACCGCCAGCACTCCCTCCGCGATCAGTTCACCGGCACCTGGGCCGACGATCCCGACTCCCAGGACGCGCTCGGTCTTCGGGTCGAGCACCAGTTTGGTCATACCGTCGGTTCGATCGAGCGTGAGCGCGCGGCCGGACGCTGCCCACGGGAAACGCGTCACCGTCACTTCCCGCTTTTGTTTCCGGGCGTCCGTTTCGGTCAGGCCGCACCACGCGAGTTCCGGATCGGTAAAGACAACGGCCGGAATGGCGAGCGGCTCAAAGGCCACGCGCTCCCCGGCGATCGATTCGACCGCGACGCGACCTTCGTGCGAGGCCTTGTGCGCCAGCATCGGCTCGCCGACGACGTCGCCAATGGCATAGATCGATGGTTCTGCCGTGCGGCGCGCCGGATCCACTTCGATGAAACCACGCGCGTTGACCTTGACCCGCGTGCGATCGAGACCCGGAACAGCGGAGTTCGGCCGGCGGCCAACCGACACGAGAACGCGATCGAACGTCCGCTCCTTCGGTGCATCGGCGGGAAGACCCTCTCCCTCGAACGTCACGGCAATGCCGTTCTTCGCTTCCTTCATCGCCACGACTTTCGTCTTCAGAAGCACCGCCTCCGACATCGACTCGATCCGGCGTGCCAGAACGTTGACGAGATCGCGATCGGCACCGGGCAGCAGGCCATCGGTCATTTCCACGACCGTCACCTTGGTGCCCAGTGCCGCGTAGACGGTGCCCAGTTCAAGACCGATATAGCCGCCGCCGACGACCAGTAACGAGCCGGGCACGTCGGGAACTTCAAGGGCGCTGGTCGAATCCATGAGACGCGGACTCTGCAGCGTGACGCCGGGCAGGGTCGAGGGACGCGATCCGGTGGCGATAATCGCGTGCTCGAAGGTCAACGTCTCGGGCTGGGACTGACCTTCTCTCGTAATCTCGAGCGTGCGCGGATCGCGAAATCCTGCAGTGCCCTGGATGTAGGTGATCTTCCGCTGCTTCGAGAGCTGTCCCAGTCCGCCGGTCAACTGGTTCACGACCTTCGTCTTGAACGCGCGCAGCTTCTCGATGTCGATCTTTGGTGCGCCGAACGTCACACCCCACGCTTCGGCATGTCGCGCCTCATTCAGCACATCAGCGACGTGCAGCAGGGCCTTCGAAGGAATACAGCCGCGATACAGGCACACGCCGCCGGGATTGACGTCTGGATCGACGAGCGCTACCTGCATCCCGAGATCGGCGGCGTAGAATGCGGCCGCGTACCCGCCCGGACCCGCACCAATAACAACAACTTGAGTGGATTGAGGCATGACGCTTACAACGACAAGACGAACGGCTGCTCAAATGCATCCGCGATCCACCTCAGGAATCGCGCGCCGTCGGCGCCGTCGATGACCCGATGGTCGTAGGAGAGCGAGAGCGGCAGCATCAGTCGCGGCTGAAAGCTCTTGCCATCGTAAACCGGTTCGAAGGCGGCGCGCGAGATTCCAAGGATGGCAACGTCTGGCCAATTCACGATCGGGGTGAACGAGGTGCCGCCGATACCGCCGAGATTGGTGATCGTGAATCCGCCACCCTGCATCTCGTCGAGCGACAGCTTGCCGGCGCGGGCCTTCTCGGACACGTTTGCCAGTTCCACCGCGAGTTCGATGATCCCCTTGCGATCGACGTCACGAATCACCGGCACGAGCAGCCCCCGGGGCGTGTCCGCGGCGACGCCAACGTGCACGTACTTGCGGTAGATGATCTCGTTGCGCGCCACATCGGCCGACGCGTTGAACTGCGGGAATCGCTGCAACGCGGTGGCGGCGATCTTCAGCGCGATCGCGGTCATCGTCAGTTTGCCGCCCGCCTTCTCTGCCTGTGACGCGTACTTCTTCCGTAGTTCCTCGACCGAGGTGATGTCGGCTTTGTCGTGCTGCGTGACGTGCGGAATCTGGTTCCACGCCGAACTGAGGTGCTCCGCCGTCTTCCGGCGAATGTTGCTCATCGGCTTCCGTTCGACCTCGCCCCACTTGGTGAAATCGGGAAGCGAGCCGGGAGGGATGGTCGCGGGAGCGCCGCCACCGGCAAGCGCGCCGCGGACGAACGCCTGCACGTCCTCATTGCTGATACGTCCGCCCGGACCGCTACCCGGAACGCGCCGGATGTCGACCCCAAGTTCGCGCGCGAGGCGTCGCACTGATGGAGCAGCAGGCGCAGCCGGTCCTTGATCGACGGTCTCGGCTGACGCCGCAGGCGCTGGAGTGGCACGCGCCCCTCGACTGATGTCGACGACTTCACCGCGCCGCGGCTTGGACTCCGCAACGGACTCGGCCTGCTGCGCTTCCGGCTGGTCGGCAAGCCCTTGGCCGGCGTCTTCCTTCGCACGTTTTGCACCGCCACTACTCGCGGCGGCTTCACCTTGCCCTGGCGCCTTCTGACTCAATCCACCCTCGGTCGCCGCCCCAGCGGGCTGCGGCTTCGGTTTTGCGCCTTCATCGGCCGCCGCCTTTGCCGCGCCGCCCTTCGGTGGCACCGCCGTGCCGCCGTCGTCGACGGTGAGCACCACCTGACCGACCTTGATTCGCTCTCCCTGTTTGACGCGGACATCCTTGACGGTTCCCGCCACGCTCGAAGGCACTTCGATCGTGGCTTTGTCGGTTTCGAGTTCGAGAACCGGTTGATCCTTCGCGACCGAGTCGCCAGGATTGACGAGCACACGAACGACGTCACCGGCCGTGACGTTCTCGCCGAGCTCGGGGAGAGTGAAGTCAGTAGGCATAGTCTGTGAGTATCAGCTCTTTGCCGGATTCAATTTCTCCGGATTGATGTCCAGATCCTTAATCGCCTGCGCCACGATCTTTCGATCGAGCTGACCGTCCTGCGCCAGCTCCGCCAGGGTGGCGAGCGTGACGAAGCGCGCGTCGACCTCGAAGAAGTTTCTGAGACGCGCACGGTCTTCACTGCGGCCAAAGCCATCGGTGCCGAGCGATCGCATGCGACGAGGCATCCACTGATCGATGGAGTCCGGCAGGACCTTCAAGTAATCAGACGCGGCAACCAGAACGCCCGGTGCATCCTTCACGCACTGCGCCACGTACGAAAGCCTCGGCGTTTCGCCAGGGTGCAACATGTTCCAGCGGTCGCACGCATGGCCGTCGCGGTAGAGCTCCTGGTACGACGTCACGCTCCATACATCGGCAGCCACGTTGTACTTCTCGAGCAAGGTCTGCGCCGCCAGCACTTCGTTGAGAATCGCTCCGCTGCCAAACAACTGGGCGCGCAGTTTCGATTTCGAGTTTGCCGCCGGACGAAGTCGATACATGCCCTTGATAATGCCGTCGCGCACGCCTTCCGGCATCGGCGGCATCTCGTATTGCTCGTTCATCACGGTCAGGTAATAGAAGACGCTTTCCTGATCGCGATACATGCGACGGATGCCGTCCTGGATGATCACCGCCAGCTCGTAGGCGTAGGCCGGATCGTAGGAAAGACAGTTCGGCGTCGCCAGGGAGTAGACGTGCGTGTGGCCGTCCTGATGCTGTAATCCCTCGCCGGCCAGCGTCGTCCGGCCGGCCGTCGCGCCGACGAGGAATCCGCGAACGCGTGAATCCGCGGCGGCCCAGATCAGATCGGCAACGCGCTGGAAGCCAAACATCGAGTAGTAAATGAAGAATGGGATCGTGTTGACACCGTGTGTCGCGTAGGCCGAGCCGGCGGCAATGAACGACGACATCGAGCCGGCTTCAGTGATGCCTTCCTCGAGGATTTGGCCATTCTGCGCCTCCTTGTAATACAGGAGGGTGTCCATGTCGACCGGTTCGTACTTCTGCCCGACGTGCGAGTAGATGCCGATCGCGCGGAACAGCGATTCCATCCCGAACGTCCGCGCTTCGTCGGGGATGATCGGCACGATCAACTCGCCAATCTCCTTGTCGCGAAGCAGCTTCGCCAGGATACGGACGAACACCATGGTGGTTGATGCCTTGCGTCCCTCGGTGCCCTTGTAGAACTCCTCGAAGAGCGGGTCGATCGGCGCATTGAGCGGCTCGACACGAACCGACCGCGACGGCACGTAACCGCCGAGCGCCTTGCGGCGTTCACGCAAGTACTGCAACTCAGGGCTGTCGTCTGGTGGCCGGTAGAACGGCGCATCTGCAATCTCGTCGTCGGATATGGGAATGCCGAATCGGGTGCGGAAGATTCGCAGATCCGACTCGTTCATTTTTTTCTGCTGGTGGGTGATGTTCTTCCCTTCGCCGGCTTCGCCAAGGCCGTAGCCTTTGATGGTGCGCGCCAGAATGACGGTCGGTTGGCCCGTGGTTTCGAGCGCGACCTTGTAGGCGTTGTACACCTTGACTGGATCGTGACCGCCGAGACGCAGTTTCTTCAGCTGCTCGTCCGACAGGTGCTTGACCATTTCGAGCAGCCGCGGATCGGCGCCGAAGAAATGCTCGCGCATGTAGGCGCCGTCTTCGACGGCGTACTTCTGATACTGTCCGTCGACGATCTCCCCCATCCGCTTCACCAGCACGCCGTCGCGATCCGCCGCGAGCAGCGGATCCCAATCAGAGCCCCAGATCACCTTGATCACGTTCCAGCCGGCGCCGCGGAAGATGGCCTCGAGCTCCTGGATGATCTGACCGTTGCCGCGCACGGGGCCGTCAAGCCGCTGGAGGTTGCAGTTGATGACGAAGATCAGATTGTCGAGTTTTTCGCGCGCTGCAAGGCCGATGGCGCCAAGGGATTCGGGCTCGTCAGTTTCGCCATCGCCGAGGAAGGCCCACACTCTCGAACCGGTCGTCTTCTTCAGGCCGCGATCCTCGAGATAGCGATTGAAGCGTGCCTGATAGATCGACATGATCGGGCCGAGCCCCATCGAGACGGTCGGATATTCCCAGAACTCGGGCATCAGCCACGGATGCGGATACGACGACAGGCCGCCGCCAGGCGCGAGTTCGCGCCGGAAGTTGTGCAGCTTCTCCACAGGGATACGGCCTTCCAGGTAGGCACGCGCGTACATGCCCGGTGACGCGTGTCCCTGGAAATAGATGATGTCGCCGCCGCCGTCCTTGTTTTTTCCCTTGAAGAAATGATTGAAGCCGACTTCGTAGAGCGTCGCCGCCGAGGCGTAAGTCGAAATGTGTCCGCCGATCCCGTCTGATGCTCGGTTGGCCCGGACGACCATCGCCATGGCGTTCCAACGCACCAGGCTCTTGATCCGTCGCTCGATTTCCTGACTGCCCGGCAGCGGGGTCTCGTCTTCGCTGCGAATCGTGTTGATGTACGGCGTCACCGCGCTGAACGGCAGGCTGACACCCGACGCCCGCGCGTAATCGCGCAGTGATGAAAGCAAGCGGTGCACCCGGTCGCGATCGCCCTGCTGAATGACGTAATCGAGCGACTCGCGCCACTCGCGTTGCTCGACGGCTTCGAGCTCGGAATTGGCCTGTGGTGCGATATTTCTCATGAGGTTGATTTCCTATCGGAGTCGACGGGGATCGTATCCCCCCTTTGTCGTCTACAGTCCTGACCTACAATCCTTTATTGTATTCCCGCGTCTAGTGGATGGCTAATCATGTGTCTTATGCGTAACGCATATGTCTGCTTTCTTTTGCCACTTGCCGCCGCAGGCTTGCTGGCGGGTAAGGGAGAAGTTCCTGTGAACGATTCGGTCCAAACTCAGGAAGCCGTTCCGTCGACGCGGGAGGTGGCCACTATGGCCACCCGTTTTGCGCCCGCCGAAATCCGGGCCGACCTGACGGCGCTGCCGGCAAACGAGCGCCGGGCACTCGGAAAGCTCGTCGATGCCGCGCGGTTGATGGATAGCCTGTTCCTCCGCCAGGTATGGGCAGGAAACGACGCGATGCTGCAGGAACTGTCCCATGATGCATTGGGCCGCTCGCGCGGATCGAGCGCGGCGCCGGCTGCCGAAGCGGCGGTCGCCAGGCTGCACTATTTCTTGATCAACAAAGGTCCATGGTCGCGGCTCGATCACAATCGCGTCTTCATCCCCGGTGCGCCGTCGAAGCCGGAAGGAGCGAATTTCTATCCGGCCGGCGCAACCAAGTCGGAGATCCAGCTTTGGCTCGATTCATTGACGGGTGATGAAAAAGCGCGCGCCACCGGCTTCTTCACGACGATTCGGCGCACCCCTTCGGGCAGCTTCTCTGCCGTTCCGTATAGCGTCGAGTATCAGGGTGAACTCGCACGCGCAGCCACATTGCTGCGCGAGGCCGCCGAGCAAACGTCGCAGCCGACGTTGAAGCGCTTTCTCACGACCCGCGCCGAGGCGTTCCTGAACGACGACTATTACGCCAGCGACGTCGCCTGGATGGAACTCGACGCCTCGATCGAGCCAACCATCGGCCCCTACGAGGTGTACGAGGACGAGTGGTTCAACTTCAAAGCGGCGTTTGAAGCGTTCATCACCATCCGCGACGATGCGGAATCGAAAAAGCTGCAGTCGTTCTCCGCGCATCTGCAGGAACTCGAGAACGCCCTTCCCATCGATCCCAAGTATCGCAACCCCAAACTTGGCGCGCTCGCGCCAATCCGCGTCGTCAACGTCGTGTTCAGCGCTGGCGATGGCAACCGCGGGGTGCAGACGGCAGCGTTCAACCTGCCCAACGACGAACGGGTGGTGAAGGAAAAGGGCACTAAGCGCGTCATGCTGAAAAACATGCAGGACGCGAAATTCAATCGCGTGCTCGTTCCCATCAGCAAGGTTGCACTCGCGGCTGCCGATCAGAAGAACGTCGCATTCGATGCGTTCTTCACACACATCCTGATGCACGAGCTGATGCACGGTCTTGGGCCGCACAACATCAGCGTCGGCGGCCGATCGACGACAGTCCGCCAGGAGATGAAAGAGCTGTATAGCGCGATCGAAGAGGCGAAGGCCGACATCTCAGGACTCTGGGCACTGCGGCAGCTGGCCGATCGAAAGCTCATCGATCCATCGATTGCAAGGACGATGTACACCACCTTTCTCGCCTCGGCGTTCCGCTCGATTCGATTCGGGATCAACGAAGCGCACGGGCGCGGCATCGCCGTGCAATTGAATTACCTGCTCGATGCCGGCGCATTCCGGGTGCTGCCCGGCGGCGCATTTGCGGTGGACGATGCCAAGATTGCCGACGCGGTGACGTCGTTGACGCGAGACATCATGACGTTTCAGGCCGAAGGGAATTACGCCAAAGCGAAAGACCTGCTCGATCGGCTAGGTGTCGTCAGACCTCCGGTGCAGAAGGTCCTCGATCGTTTGACCAATGTGCCAGTGGACATCGAGCCAAACTTCAGCTCAGCCATTAATTGAAAATGGCATGCCCGTTGCCACTTCTCCCCGGCATGATGGGGGAAGCCGAAGGCAACGTGAAGCAATGCGCAGTTCTCGTCGTCAACTGCTCGGGACGTGAAAACGCGCACAGTCAAGCGCTTCTGCGTCGTGGCTTCCGCGTGGTCGAGATGGCGCAATGGCCATCTGACGATGTAGTGACTCAGTACGAAGTCGTGGTCATCGTTTTGCGCGAGATCGACATCATTTCCGTGGTGGCCGCGCGCATGCGCGCAAAGCCGAGATTTGGTAACAGAGTTCTCATCGGCGTCACGCGCATGTCACCATCGGCCGGAGAACGGCGGCTGGCGATCGTCTCGGGATTCGACGACATCGTCGGTGAATCGCACGACTCGCGGATCCTGATCGCCCGGATCCTGCAGCGGCTGCGCGCACGCCCCGAACATCGCTGCCTCGTACCGGAGCGTAAGCGCCCTGCCGCGTGAGCGCTTGCGTCGGCGCTCTCTCGTATCCGTGTGGATCCGTGACTTACTTCAGGGTCGACAAATACGCAACCAGCGCGTCCGCATCGCCATCCGAAATCGCCTTCTTCTTCATCGGCGGCTTTCGATCCTTCTTGTTCTTGGCAGCCATTCCAACCGGATCCACGATCCACTCTTTGATTTCAGCCGCTGCGAGCTTGCTGCCGACATCATCGAGCTTGCCCTTCGCGTTGCCCTTCCCGGCGATCGAGTGGCACTGCGAACACTTCTGCGCCGCGAACACCTGCATGCCCTTCTGAACCCTGGCATCCTGGGCCGCCGCCGTGCCGACGCCGATTGTCCACGCAAGTATTGCGGTGATCGCGATGCATCTCATGAGTCTGTGTCCTCCGGAATGATGTGCGTTGACGCACGTGTGGCAAGCGAGATGCCCGGGGCGGAGACGACTGTTTAGCCCAAAAACATCATCGGAACGTGCGGAGGGGTTTTCGGCTGCCGGATTTTCGGCAAGAACCCCTGGCGGCGCGGCACGGTTAGCCCCTGGCGGTTCGGCGTCGATACAACTTGAAACCGTCACCGCTCTCAGCTTGCTGCGCGAGCCGGACCTCCACCTCTTCCCACTCATCCTCGAGGCCAACGATGGCGTTGGCAGCAGCCGCGACATTCTCGCGGCCGGCCTCGGGGAACCGCTTATTCAACACGGCCAACACTTTCTCGCGGTCAATCATGTGTCGCTCCAATGCGCTCCGTAATGGCAATGGGAATGCCACTGGCGCGCATGTACGTCGCACGAACAAGCGGGACAAGATTGAACGAAAAAATGCACGCGAACGCGAGTCATCCCGGGTATCGCAACCGGGGTCTCACACCGCGTGCCGAAAACCCGTCGTGCCGATCAACCGTCCTGGTGATCGGTGGGCTTGTCCTGGGATACGCGATTGGACCACTCGAGGGATTGAGCGGAACGGGCATCTCACCAGGTCTCAGATTCGAGTCGGAGCGCGCGCGGAAACAGGATGTTGTTTTCGAGATGCACATGCTCGTGCAGATCGCGTTCGAAGGCCTCCAGTTCTTGCAGGCACACTCGATACGTCGTGCACGCACCCGATGGTATGGCGTAGCCGCCGGTCAGCTCCCGGATTCGAGCCATGCTATCGCCCGCCGACTCGTGTTCCATTTCCATCATGCGGATCGGATTCCGAACCGTTCCGAACGGACTCGGGGGTGCGCCATGGCCAGCGGCAGACGCTTGCTCGAGCGCCACGATGTAGGGAAACAGGATGTGCTCCTCTTTCGCCATGTGAGAGGTCATTTCTTCCGCGACCAGGTCGAACAGTCGTGCCACCTCACGCATTTCCGGGTGTGACTCACCGTGAACCGTCGCGACCTTCTGGGTGTGCGTCAGAAGCACTGGTATGGTTCGTCGCACGAACTCATGATGGTTCACCTGGATATAGGTCACCAGTGTCCCTAGATCCCAGGAGTTGAAGCGCGGACCGCTCGGTCCCGGCGTTGCGGTGATCTCGGTCACTTCTCGCAGGACCCGTTCGAGATTGACTCCGCCGCTTCGGCAGGCGTCCTCGATCGATCGGTTCCCTTTGCAACAGAAATCTATCCCGTGCCGCTGGAACACCTCCGCCGTCCGAAAGTCGTTCGCAACGATTTCCCGAATTGTCATGTCTTCTGTGGCGGTCATTGGTCTCGCCTCCGGATTCCAGAATAGCGAGATGCCCTCCGGTCTGGTATGACGCCGATCATGTCCCGGGCTAAACTGGCTCGACCATGCCTGAAATCGAAGAGCTGCTGCGTACAACGCCGATTTTCAGCCGACTTTCGCCTGACGACCGCCGCAAAATCGCAGCTGTCGCAACGGTCAAACACTTCAGCCGGGGGGATGTCATTTTTGAGCAGGACACCCCATCCAATGCGCTCTACGCGATTGCCTCAGGGCGCGTCAAGATCTTCAAGATGATGCCGAGCGGCAAAGACCTCATCCTCGAGGTGTTTGGTCCGGGCGATCCGCTTGGTGCCGTCGCGGTATATATCGACCGCCCGTTCCCCGCGAGTGCGGCGGCACTCGAGGACACGATCTGCGTGCTGATCCCTCGCGACGAGTTCTTCCGGCTGCTCGAGCAGCACCCGACGCTCGTACGCGGACTCCTGCTGGGCATGACCACTCGGCTGGTCGAACTCACGAATCGCCTCGCCGAGTTGACCGGCGGCCGTCTCGAAGCACGGTTTGCGCGACTTTTCGTGAAGCTCGCGGATCAGATGGGCCGATCCGGGCACGGCGGTACGTTCATTCCTCTCGCGCTTTCGAGGCAAGACCTGGCGGACATGACCGGGACGACTATAGAAACGTGTATCCGAATCATGAGCCGCTGGGGCAAAGAAGGGATCATTCGGACCGAAAAAGATGGCTTCGTCGTGGTCTCACGTCGCGACCTGGACAGCATTGCGAGCGAATGATCGAGCGCGAGACCCGATCAGGAGTGCGTCGCCTCCGGCGACCCCCACGGGGGCAGCAGCTTTACGAGTACCGTGAGAATCCCGAGCGGCAGGAGCAGCACGAGCACCGCTGGAAGCAGTCCTTCCCGCGTCGCAAATCCCATCTTGTACGAGGTGTAGCCGAGGAAGCTCTTTGAAAACAACTGGCCGCCAATGACCACGTTCCAGCGCATCGCGAGGATGCCGATGAGCGTCAGCACACCGGCGGTCACGTAGAGACGGATCCGCGCCTTCTCTCCGAGTCGAACGACCTGCGTCACCGCGAGCAGTGCGAGTGGGACGAGCGTCCCGAGCACGATCTGAAACACTATCTGCGACGTAAACAGTCGCGTCTTCACCATGAAGTCCAGCGCGCGGAACGACTCGTCGGCTTCGTAGATTCGATGGATGAGATCGATCATTTCCAGGGCGAAGTCGACGAGAAATGCGTAAAAGAGATATTTCGCCACGGTATCGACGCAGACGATATCGAGCGGCGCCCGCCGAATTCGCGACGTGACGACGTAGAGCAGCAATACGAGCGCGATGCCGGACACGATCGCGGAAAACAGGAACACGATCGGCATCATCGGCGTCGACCACCACGGATTCGCTTTGACTGAACCAAAGATGAAGCCGACGTACCCGTGGAGCAGGAACGCCGACGGAATTCCGATGATCGTGACGATCCGTCCGACCTGATCGTCGACGCGCAATGACGCCGGGCTGATGTTGTCCGAACCCAGCGTGACGGTCCGGTAGAAAAGCCGCTTCAGTCCGCTGCTGCCCCGCGCCGCCAGCACCAGCTCACGACGGTATTCCAACCAGATCTCGACGAGCAGGACGACCATCAAATACCACAGGTAGACAAACCCGAACATCGCCATCGCGGAGGTCGTGTGCGGTGTGAACATCATTTCCAGCGATCGCTCCGGATGTCCGAGATGCATCTGCAGTGGCAGCGGCGCAACCAGCAGGAACGCCAGTGCCGTGAGCAGCGCGAGGCGGTAGGTTGGTTTCACCGCCTGGACGTTGAAGACGCGCTCGAGTGACGCAAGAATGAAGGCTCCCGCGACCAGTCCGGTAATGAACGGATAGAGCACGATCAGGACGCTCCACTGGAGCTCCACTTCGTTCGGATACATGAATCCGTCGACGCCCGGCATATCGATCCTCCGATCCGCGTTCCGAAGGCTGCGGGTCGCTATCTCACCGCGCCGTCCAGTCCGTTGTAGTACACCTTGGCTCCCGTCGCCATCTGTGGCTTCAATACCTGGATCTTGTGTGTGCGCAGGTATTCATGCGCGGGATCGTTTGGATTTTTCAGATCCGCGATTTGTCGCGCACCGGTCGGGCACACCTCGACACAGGCCGGAGCCATTCCCTTCGTCAAGCGGTGATAACAGAGCGTGCATTTGTCGGCGGTGTGGGTGCGAGGGTCGAGGTATCGACAGCCATAAGGACAGGCCTGCACGCAGTAACGACATCCAATGCAATAGTCCTTGTCCACGAGCACCACGCCATCGTTGGTCCGGAACGTCGCGCCGACCGGACAGACTTGCGTGCACGGTGAATCGGCGCAGTGATTGCACAACTTGGGCACGAAGAACGTCTTGCCGTCGCCTTCAGCGTACTTTTCACTGAAGCCGTTGATGCCGCCGTCGGGCGAATCGACAAGTGGATGATCCGGATCGCTCATGTTGATGTGATAGCGCTCCACCCACGTGCGGAAGTACATCGGCTCGTCGATGACGTTGTTCTCGGTCTTGCAGGCACGCACGCAATGTCCGCCACCGATGCACTTGTCCACATCGATGAGCATCGCCCACCAGTGATCCGCCGTGCGGTATGCCTGAGCCGCCTCTGGCGCACCGGCGAGAACGTGCTCGATCGCAGAGGCCGTCGCAGCGGTCATCACCAGCAGCTTCGTTCCGACCATGAGGAAGTCTCGCCGCGTCGTCTCCATGGCTACTTCTCCTGATCCATTCGCGGATCGTGCGCGTTGTGGCACGGGACGCAGCTGTCCTCGTCCGAGTGGTCCTTGGCGACGACGGTCGGTTGATGTGAAGGCTTTCCGGTATTGGCGGCATGACAGCGGAGGCACAGCGGCTGCGCATCGACCTTCGTGGTCTCCACCGCCGGGTCGTCGGCGTGCTTCAGCAGCGCTCCGTGGCACGTCTCGCAGGCGATCGCTTTATGTTTCGAGGGTGCGGCTTCGTTGACCGTGTCCTCGTGGCACTCGGTGCAACGCGCCCGTCCGGCATACACGATCGGCTTCGCTGCGGCCTCGGTCACCGCATTGGCGCGGTAGTGTCCGAACTTGCCGAAGTCGTCGGGCACGAACTGGGCGCGGGCGACACCGAAGAAGAGGAGTCCCGCAGCGAACAATCCCGCCAACCTAATCAGATGCTCGACGTCCTTGAGTGGCCCCTTCATCGATGGTGCTCCTTGGACGTGACGTAACCGAGAGTTGCGCCGACCGCTGCAAAGGTCAGTCCCTGGGCTTTCTTGCGGTATATCGGGAGGTTTCGTTCAGGTGGGAATCCGGCAGTGCGCTGCATTGCCGGAAAACCGTCATTCCGGTTCGATCAGGATGGCCCACGCGACCGCTCGCTCCACAGCGACCTCTGTCTGATCGCATTCGAACACGATTCCGGGAAAGGTTTGCAGGACCGTGACCGCCGCGCCCGGCGTCACGCCAAGTGCCGCGAGACGCTCGGCCCGGCCGGTAAGATCGCGCGGCGAAATCCCCGACACGCGTCCTCGAGTGCCGGCCGGCAGGTTTGCGAGTGGAATTGTCGTTTTCATATCAAAACGTGATCCGCAACATCGTCAGCGCAAAATTCAGGACCGCACCGGTTCCGATGGCAATGACGGTGACTGCACCAAGAATGGCCATACCGGTGCGGACCCCACGCTCGCGAACAATCATCAGCAGGTTGGCCACACACGGCACGAAGAGCGTCATCACCGTCAGCGCGATCACCGATTGAACCGCGCTGAGGCTGCCGTCTTGCGCCATCTTGAAGAGTCCTGCAGCTCCGTAATCACGGCGCAGGAACCCCATGACGAACACACCCGCCGATTCAGAGGGCAATCCAAGTGCACCGGTCACGACTGGCCGCGCCGCGTTGGTCAAGACATCGAGTACGCCGATTCGATCGAACAGGAACAGGAGTGCGGTGCCGACGAGAAACAGTGGAACGGCCTCGCCCAGATACCAGCGAACGCGAAGCGCCGTCTTCGTTGCCAGGTTTCGCAGTCGAGGAAGTCGAATCGGCGGCAGTTCCAGGATGAAGTCCGACCGATCGCCGGGAAGCGCTCGAGCGGCCAGAAACCCGACCAGCACCATCTGCGACAGGACGACGCCAAAGAGCAGGAGCAACGCCCACACCGAGATGCCGCCGAGAATGCCCATGATGGTCGCAAGCTGTGCCGAACAAGGAACGCCGAGCGCAAGCAGGGTGATCGCGATCAGCCGTTCCTTCGGTGTCCCAAGGATGCGAGTAGTCATCGTCGCCATCGTGTCGCAGCCCAGACCGAGAACCATCGGCAGCACAGCCTTTCCGTTGAGGCCCATCGAGCGAAACAGCCGATCGCTGAAGATCGCGAGCCGCGGAATGTATCCGCTGTCTTCCAGAAAACCAAACATCAGAAAGAACGTCGTGACAACGGGCAACACAATGGCCATCGCATAGGTCAGGCCCATGGTGATGAGGCCGTACTTGCCGACGAGAAGGTCACGTATCAGTGGCGTCGGGATGTAGCCGGCAACGAGTGTCGCGGCTGGATTGATGAATCCGTTGAACACCTGCTCTTCGAGCGCCCCGACCAGCGTCTGCGCGCCGAACACGCCGACGAACAGATAGGTGGCATACAGGACGAGGGCAAGAATTGGCAGGCCCGTCAAGGGTTCTCGAACAGCACGATTGACCGCTTCGCGCACGCGTCCCGCTGAAACGACGTTCATGCGCCGGAACGTCGCAGCCGTTGAACTCGCCCAGTCGATATGACTTATATCTACGGGCCGAGTGCCCACGACTCGTGCAGCAGAGGGCAATGCTTCACGCAGCTCTCCGATGCCTTGTCCGTCAGGGGCCACAGCCTCAATCACCGGGATGCCCAGGTGCTGCGCCAGGCCGTCTGTGTCGATCGTGATTCCGCGAGCATTCGCCTCGTCCACCATGTTCAGCACGAGGATCATCGGCAACCCGATGTCGGCAAGCTGCGATGTCAACATCAGTGCGCGCCGGAGGTTTCTGGCATCGGCGACCTGAACGACCAGTTCAGCTCCACCGGTGGAGAGCAGACGATGGGTGATGCGCTCGTCCTCGCTCAGTACGCCCTCGAGCGCGTTCACGCCCGGCGTATCGATGACGTCGCAGACTTCAGCGCCAATCAGCGCTCGTCCCCGCGTGATCGTCACCGTTGTCCCGGGGTAGTTTGAAACCGTAGCGTAGCGTCCGGTGAGCCGGCCGAACACCACGCTCTTGCCGACGTTCGGGTTGCCGACGAGCGCGATTCTCAGAGGGTGTGAGCGAAGCCGCAGCAAAGGGGGGCGACGCGACGCGATCGCCGCATCCGAAGCCATGGAACAAGGCATGTCCCGGGTGGCGCAAGCGGAGTACCACCGGATTCTCCGGCAATTCTCGTGTATTCAGTTATCGGTGCCGGAAAACCGGCAGTCGCACCTGTTGGCTACTGGCTGCCGGCTCTTGCCTGCTGGCGAGTGCTGACGACAGCACCCGTTTCGAGCCAGAAGCCAAGAGCCAGCAGCCAGAGATTCACCAGAGATAAGACATTCGCAACCAGACCGTCTGCCCGGTATATGGCCGATAGTAGTAGCCCGACAGAATGGCGGACGGCAGATTGAGTTGATTGATCGTCGTGCCGTTCAGTGAAAAGTCCTGCGATCGATATTGCTCGTACCAGTAGCCGCCGCCGAGAGCGACGTTGGCGCGAACAAAGTACTGGACATCGGCGCGACCCGTGGTCAGCTTCGTACGGTTGGGAGCCAGTTGCACCACCGGGATCGGGTTGAACACATTGCCGGGTCCGTAATTGACACCCGTGAGGATCGTTGAATTCGGTCCCAGGTTGTAGACGTAGGTCGACTTCCCGTCACTCAGATCGAACCCAAACCGGATGTCGGTCTTCGGGATGGTCTTGATGAAGTCGAGATTCGCCGTCACCGTGTCGACCTTGTCGTTCGAATCAATACCCCAGTCGCGCGACGGATCGTTGAACGACGGGCTGGGCAGCGGGTTCGATGTGCGCGACCACTGCACCGCCGTGTATTTCTCGTGCACGTATTGCACACCGAACGTCACCGTGTCGCGCGGCACGAGGTCGACCCCAAGTGAGTAACTGTTGTTCTTGTTGTCGCGCAGGCCGAAGTACGACTCGCTGTAGTCGTCGTGTCCGGTCGCCGCAGTGGCATTGAAACCGACCGAGGCCACAGGCGTCACGGTCACGATCACGCTGCTGCGGGTTCGGTCGCGATTGGCAATATCGAAATGGCGGAGAGCCGTCTGCTCCGCAATCTCGGCCAGCATCTCGAAGTCCTCTCCCGATCCTGTGCGCGACGACTTCTCGACGACAGCGCGAACGGTGAAGTATTGGTTGCCGGTGCTGTCGATGGATGCGCGGACGATGTTTTCGCCGGTCTTTTCGTAAATCCGGAACGTGCGATCACCCTCTTCATGCGTGTAGCCGACGTTCAGCGATGCGAACTGGAAGGGCGTATACGACGCGTCGAGATCCACCGTCTGCCGCTTGATGTCGAACGGCTCGGTCTCCTTCGCCGCACCAAGGGTATTGTCGGCCACGACCATCGACGAGATGAAGAATGAGGGCGTCCGTGTGTCGTAGTCGTAGTAGCGGTACTTCGCATTCAACCAGAGATACTCGCTCGGTCTTGAATTGATCGTGTAGACCATCGACAGGGTTCGCGCCTCTGCCTCCGCGCTCGACCGTTCGAGCACAGGAGCGACGAGCGCGGTGTTGACCGTCGCCGGCAGCAACGACTGGTTCTGTGTCGAGTTGCCGACTGAAATCGACGCCGACGCTCTGGTATGGCCGGGCAATCCATAGCGGCCATTCAGATTCACGGTCTGCATGTTGTTGCTCGGCCAGGTTGACATCTGACCGACCGACGGCCCACCAACAATGTCGGTATAGCGCAGCGGATTGTCGAACCGATACGCGTTGATCGTGTTGTCGTACCAAGAGCCGTTGTAGCCGATGCTCAGAAGGCCTTTCGCGTTGGCAAACTCGATCGCCGCCTTGACGTCGGTCGTGCGATCGTTCAGCGGCACTTCCGATTCGATGGTGTTCGAGAAGCCGAAGTTGAGGCTTTGCAGGTTGTAGCCGTCCCGCATGCTGTTCCGCACCGCGAACTTCAGGTCGACGTCGCGTGAGGCGGTGTAGGTGAGATTGAAGAGCGCCGTGTCCCGTTGGGTCCGGGCATTGAACAATGCCGCCTGGCCGATGACATTGTTCAACGTCGTCGCACCCGACTCGATGCCCTTCTGAATGGTGTCGTCAATGGTGAACACGCCGTTCTTGGAGACGGTATACAGCGTCTTCGTGTCATCGCTGATGAATAGCGGAATCTCGTTCCATTCGCCGTCGACTTTCAGCTTACCGATCGACTGGAACTCGGCGAAGTATCGCTGGTCGCGATACCCGACGTTGTTCGCTTCGGCATGCCACAGCGTGTTTTCCGTGACGTTCTCGAAACGAAGACCGGACAGATATCCGCCCTCGCGCCAGTCCTTGAAGCGGTAGTAGCGCGACGCATCGCCGTCGACCGAGCTGCCGCGGAAGCCGAAGTCGACGGTGCCCAGCCTTGGGGTCGACGTAACCGGAATGTCCGGCGATGGCCTGGCCGCCGGCGCGCCCTGCGTTGGAGCCTTCACTGTCGTCTGTGCATTGGCGACCGGCAGTGTCGCTCCGGAATCCTGCGCGGCGGCAAGGGCGGCGGAGACCAGCAGCAGCGCTCCGATCAGAATCATCATTCTGGTGCGCATCGCATTCTCCCCCTTACCTGAAGAAGACCGCGCCGGACGGATGATTCGAACCATGAATCATCGCGTGGCAGTTGACGCACGAGCGCCCGACGGCCCGGTTGCTCTTGTTCACATTGATCTGCGTGTTCTCATAGATGGTCGCCGGATGGCGGCTCGCGACGTGGCACCGCTGGCAGAGCATCGGCAGCTTCGCGACCAGCATCCGCTCGTTGTTCGAGCCGTGCGGGTCGTGACACGATACGCAGTTCTCGCGGCCTGCGGCATGCTCCCACAGGTAGGGACCGCGCTTTTCCGCATGACAGGTCGCGCATGCCTCGTTGATTGAGTTCCCTTCACGAAGCATCTTCACGTTCTGCGATCCGTGCGGGTTGTGGCAGGTCGTGCATTCCAGCTTGCCTTCGCGGACCGGCATGTGCGAGGAACGGTGGACCTTCGCCACCTCACGCTTGTGACATTGCACGCACGTTTCGGTGACGGTGACTTTTCTCAGCTGGCCGTCAAGAGATTTCGATTCGTGCACGCTGTGGCAGGTCGTGCAGGACATGTTGCGCGAGTCGTGCTTGCTGCCGGCCCAGTTGTTGTGTTCGCTGCGGGCGTGGCACGTCGTGCAGGTTTCGCTCACCTTGCGCGGCGCCATCTTCGTAAAGTCGTTGATGTAGCCGTCGCCATCCGCGTCCACGTGCGCTTTGCCGGGACCGTGGCAACTCTCGCACGTGTTCTTCGCCGCAGGGGTTCGCAGGTTCTTCGCCCTTCCGTGCGGGCTGCCGTGATACCCCTTGCCCTGATCCTCGTGACACTCGAGGCATTTCTCTTCGCCGACGTACTCGCCGGCATTGGCTTTCGGATCGACAGGCGTCGAAGACGTGCTCTTCGGTGCCGAGGCAACCGCTTTGTTCGGCGCGATCGAATTGTCCTGCCGTGCCGGCGCGTGCGCGCCGGCGACGATGACGACACCGAGCCACATCAGCACGGCTCCGACGAGCGTGGCGCGTGGACCGGGGGCCTTGAAGCGACCCATGTCTCCTCCCTTCTACGTCTCCGGGACCGAGCCCACTGTCGAACGGCTTTCGACGCGCTCCCGAGGCGTCGACTGCGGGGCAGCAAGGGAGGTGCCCGCGGCTAAGATGTTGTAAATATGAGACTTTGCTTTTTCCAGGAAGGAAAAAGCGCCGGATTTCCGGCGATCACATTCGATATCGCCGCGGCGGCTGACGCGAAGACGGCGCCTCTGCGACGAGATAGGCGACTGAGGGTTGGGTTGACTATACTCAAATGATCTTGCGCCTGAAGGCGGAAGCCACACGAGACTTCGGAAGCCACACGAGACCTCAATTGATCATTCATGAACTGACGCCGGCAGACTGCGCCGATATTCTCTCTCGGTCGAACATGGCACACCTGGCGTGCTGTCACATGAATCAGCCCTACGTCGTGCCGGTCTCGATCACGTACGATCCGCGCCACGCATGCCTGTTCAGTTTTTCGTCGCTCGGAAGAAAAGTGGAGTGGATGCGCGAGAACCCGAACGTGTGTCTCGAGGTCGAAGACGTCGACGATCGTTTTCACTGGACGACCGTCGTCGTGTTCGGCCGATATGACGAAATCAGTGATTCTCCCGACCACAAGGACGTACGCCAGCGCGCGTTGCACTTATTGAACGAACGGTCGCGTTGGTGGCTGCCCGGCGCCGCCAAGCCTGGCGGCGCCGATCATCATGGCGTCGTCCTCTATCGCATCCACATCGATCGCTTGACCGGAAGACGGACTGCGAAAAACGAGACAAAGTAATATTCACTGCTCGATGTTCAATGCTCAATGTTCATTTTTACAACAGGGATTTTTCCAACCACGAACCGCCACAACCTTCAGTGACGGCAAGGTACCCGTGCCGAAACAGATCCTTGATGCCGCTCGCCGGAACGACGACAATGCGTCGCGATCCTCCCGCGAGCGACGCAATCTGTATCGCGTCGAGCAGCGCGTCCACCACCTGCCGTCGGACATTCGCGTGATCCACGTCGAATGAGTGGGGAATCTCAACGGCAAAGTCAGGAATCTGCGTCTCGATGGGTGTTTGGGTATAAGTGGCGACGCCAACCGGAACGTCATCAATCCGGACGACGATGCGGGGCCAATTGCGGAGGCGATTCAACCGCTCACCCGTCGTCGGCCCGGGGAACAGACGGCGAACATCACCGTCGGTCAACCCGCGGGCGTCCGCGCCTTCGACGCGAAGATCCAGCACAGCGGGCTCGGGCGTCGGCCACGCACCACTGAGTGCTCTGTTTGTCACGATAGACCTCCGTGCTCTTCGAGGCCGAGCCGGCGAATTCGATCGCCAAGCGTCGAGCGTTTGATTTGAAGAAGTTCCGCCGCTTTCGATTTGTTGCCGCTGCTGGCTCTCAGCGCCCAGGTGATCAGGTTCATTTCGACGTCGCGCAATCGATCGTCGAGCGAGACGGCATGCGATTGTTCGCAGGCGTCGGACGGCATCGGCCGATCGGTCGTCGTTTGAAACAGGATGCTTGCCGGCATGCACGCGGCGCGAACGCGGTCGCAGTGACATGTTTGCGCGAGACGTTCGCAGGCGTTCTCGAGCTCGCGCACGTTCCCCGGCCACGAATAACGCTGCAGCAGTTGCCTCACGGTGTCCGACAGCACTGGCGTGTGTCCTGATTCCTTGAAGAACCGCGACAGGAAGTGATCGGTCAGCGCCGGAATGTCTTCGCGGCGTTCGCGGAGGGGTGGCAACCAGATCGGCAGGACATTGAGCCGATAGAACAGATCCTCTCGGAACTTGCCGTCGGCAACCATCCGCCTTAGACTGCGTTTCGATCCGGTGATGACGCGCACGTCCACGGGAATCGGCCGCGTTCCACCGACGCGCTCGACGATTCGTTCCTGGATCACACGCAGCAGCTTGACCTGGACCGCCGGCGGCACATCGTCGACGTCATCGAGGAAGATCGTTCCGCCGTGGGCCATCTCGAACCGCCCGGCGCGATCGCGGATCGCGCCGGTGAATGCACCGTGCTCGTGCCCGAATAGTTCGGTCTCAATCAGCGATTCAGTGAGGATGGCGCACCCGACCGCGATAAACGGTCCGCGCCGCCGCTCGCTGCGATGGTGAATCAGTCGGGCAACGACCTCTTTGCCGGTGCCGGTCTCACCGATGATGAGGACATTGCTCTCGCTGCCCTCGATGACCCGCAGAAAGTCGAATACCGCGCGCATTCGCCGGCTTCTGCCGACGACGACCGAGTCGGGCGAAAACGTGCTGTCGCGATGTCGCGTGACGGGTGCACTGCCGGTGGAAACGAGATCGAACTCGGTCACGTCGGGAGCGCCCCGCAACCTCGATGCCAGCGAGGGACGTGAGGGTTTTCCCGGTCAAATGTTCACGTTCGCCGGCAAAACCCGCCCGGGGCCTGAAGGGGCTACCGCGCGCTGCCGAAAATCCGGCAGCAAATTCCCGCCCATCTCGCCGACCTCCTCAGACGTGCGAGATCACTAGTAATTACGCGCCCTGGATATCCGGCAGGTCGCGGTACGGGATTTGTGATGTTGGCCGGCCATGACCGCCTGCTCCATAAGCCCCATCACGTCACCAGCACTCGGCTCCAACGTGGCTGCACGGCTTCAGCGCTACGACACGCCCGGACCGCGCTACACGTCGTATCCGACCGCGGTCGAGTTCACCGAGGCGTTCGATGAGGCCGCGTACCGTGGGCGACTCGAGGCGGCGTCGGTCCTGACAGACCAGCCGCTGTCGCTCTACGTCCACCTGCCCTTCTGTGAAGAGCGGTGCCTCTACTGCGGTTGCATGACGATCATCACGCAGAGGCGGGAGGTCGCAGTCCGATATCTTCGGTACCTCGAACGTGAGATCGAGATGCTCGCAGACGCGCTGCAGGGACGGTGCAGCGTCATTCAGCACCACTGGGGAGGGGGAACGCCGACGTATCTGACAGTCGAACAGCTCGAGCGGCTTCACGCCGTCATCTCGCGACACTTTGCCGTCCAGGTCGATGCCGAGACGGCTATCGAAATCGATCCGCGGGCGACGACCCGTGAACAACTGCGGCTACTGCGATCGCTTGGCTTCAACCGGTTGTCGTTGGGCGTCCAGGATTTTTCGCCTGACGTTCAAGAGGCCATCGGCCGGTTTCAGCCGGAACGCGCCACGCGCGAGCTGTACGATTACGCGCGGTCGATTGGCTTCAACAGCATCAACCTGGATTTGATCTACGGCTTGCCACGCCAGAACCTGCCGTCATTCGAACGAACGCTGTCGGCGGTGACCGCGATGCGACCGGATCGAATCGCGGTGTATTCATACGCGCACGTTCCGTGGCTTCGCCCGCACCAAAAGCACATCGAGGTCTCGGAACTTCCGCAGCGGGAAGCGAAACTTCAATTGATCGGCGCAGCGATCGAGTCGTTCGTCAGCGCCGGCTACATGCCGATCGGCATGGACCATTTCGCGCTCGCCGACGACGAACTGGCCGTTGCTGCGCGTGAACGACGACTCCATCGCAATTTCATGGGCTACACCACGCGGCGCGCGACAGACATGGTCGGTGTCGGGCTGTCGGCGATCGGCGATGTTGCCGGCGCGTTCGCGCAGAACGTGAAAAAGCTGCCGGCGTACTATGCGGCACTCGACGCCGGGCACTTCCCCATTGAACGAGGCTACGCCTTGACCGACGACGACAGCATTCGTCGCCAGGTGATCACCGAGCTGATGTGCAATTTTTTCGTCGACCGTCGCCGCATCGAGACGAAGTTCGGAATTGACTTCGATCAGTACTTCGGTTCCGAACTCGAAACGCTTACGGCTCCCGGCGGGCCGGTCTCGGATGGCTTCCTGCAGATCAGCCCTCAGGGCCTCGAAGTCGCCGACGGAGGCCGCCTGTTCGTTCGTAGCATCTGCATGCATTTCGATCGATATCTCGGTCGTCACGCCGATCGACCGACCTTCTCACGGACCATTTAGCGCCATGACCAGTTCAACTGCTGTTCTGTTGTTCAACCTCGGCGGACCTGATGATCTCGCGTCGGTCGAGCCGTTTCTCGTCAATCTGTTTACCGACCGCGAGATTATCCAGCTCCCCGGCGGTGCGGCTCTGCAACCGTGGGTGGCCCGATTGATCGCCAAGATGCGCGGGCCTTCAGTGCGCAATAACTACCGGCGTATCGGAGGTGGATCGCCGCAGCTGCGCATCACGCGGCAACAGGCACAGGCGCTCGAAGATCGATTGAATAGCGCCTGCGGCCCGCGCGAACGGCCGGAGGGAAGCGCCGCGTTGGCGGCGCCCGTGAGCGCGAGCGAGTGGGGGTGGGGCCCCACGAGCAGTAATAAAAGCAGCACTGCCGATGCCTATCGCGTGTTCGTCGCGATGCGCTACTCGCAGCCAACAGCCGATGACGCGTTGCGGGCGATTTCCGATGCTGGGATCACGCGCATCATCACGCTGACGCTGTTTCCGCACTGGTCGAAAGCGACGACTGGCTCATCGCGAAATGAATTCGAGCGCGTGCTCTCGAGTCCGAGATGGAAGGATTCGCGTTTCGCAATTACTCACATTGAGCACTACGCCGATGATCCGCTCTACATCGAAGCGCTCACCGACACCGTCCGCGTCGCCTGGAACGACATTCCCGAACGGCGGCGCGCACGCACAGTCCTGCTCTTCAGTGCGCACGGTTTGCCGCAGCGATTCATCGACGAAGGAGACCCTTATGTCGAGCACATCGACGCCACCCGGTTCGGCGTCCTCGAGCGGCTCGACCTGCCGAACCGTCAACTGCTGGCATTTCAGTCGCGAACCGGCCCGGTGAAGTGGATTGGACCGGGCACCGAAGAGGTCCTCGCCGAACTTGGCGACGAAGGCGTGAGCGACGTCCTCATCATTCCGCTCTCGTTCGTTTCCGATCACATTGAAACGCTTTACGAAGTGGACATGCTGTTTGCCGACGCCGCGCGCGATGCGGGCATTACCGGTTACTACCGTCCGCCGGCGTTGAATTGTCATCCGCTGTTCATCGAAGCGCTGGCAAAGCTTGTCACCGATCACAACGGGGCGCCGACGCCGCATCGAAATCAGCGGCACGCACACCCCGCCCGATTGCGGGCGGTCGTGGACGAGCCCGCGCTAGTGGACTGAGCGCGGGCGCATCCGCCGCGCGAACACGGGCCGCGCGACGAGCGAGGCGAGACGCAGGTAGGATTCGTACAGGTAGAAGCCCGCATTGCGATGAGCCAGCAGCGCAGACTCATCGGGCGTCACGACCAGACTTGTCTCGACTCCGGGTGCCAGACCAATCGGGATCCAGTGGCGACGGCACGCGTCAAAGACGTAGGCCATCACTGAGCGCATCTCCTCGTAGGTGGGTGGCGACCAGCGCTCCATGTCCGACCCGACAGTCGGCCTGAAAATGCAGACGGTTGGAAAGGCACCCAGTCTGGTAATCACGTCGATCGCTTCGAGCGTTCGCTCTATCGGCTCGATGCCGGCGATGATCTCACCCGAGACCGACCCGTATGGCATCCTTGATGCGCAATAGGCGAGCGCATCAAGGAACAGCGACTGTCCGTGCATCCGCGCCTTCCCCGGACAGATTCGTTTGAACCACTCCGGGTCGAGAAACTCGAGGCAGAACGAAATGTGGTCGAGTCCCGCGGACATGACGGCATCGTAACGCGCGAAGTCGTTCTCGGGCGCCAGCTGCAAGCCGACAAGGAGCCCGACTTCCTCCTTGATCGCCTTCACATACGGCAACGCAAACTGGAGTCCGCGCGATCCCTGGAACCCGCCGTTCAAGTGCACGAACGTGATTCCGGATTCTTCCTTGGCCGCTCGACAGGTCTCGACGACATCAGAGACGCTCTTCTCCAGCGCTTCCGCGGTGCCAACGTTCTGGCCGGTCGTACAGAACTTGCAGTTCAGGGCCGGAGCGTAATTCCAGAACGCGCAGACCGGGTTGATGTAGATGCCGAGGCAAGTCCCCTGCAACACGCCGATGCGATTCATCGGGACGCCGCTCGATGTGAGCCGTCCGGACCAGGTCGGTTCAGATGGAAGTCGGACGACATAGGACTGGCAGGACCGATCGTCGACGATCCGCCAGTGCATTTCGTTGTCGCGTGCGAGCCAATAGGGAGATTCGGCGGTGAATGGTTCAACAACCGGTACGTTGACCCAGATTTCCGGTTTGATTCGCGACCCGGTGGGCAGAATCAGTTCCAGCCCCGATCCGAGACCCGCGCGTGTCCGGGAGATGTTTCGCGCCTCGGCCGGCGATGTGCCGGAAATCCGTAAGCCGCGGCATTGCAGATCGATCTCCAGCTCGCAGGCATTCAACGGGCGGGTTGGCTCGGCTCTCTGCGCAAGCCGATCAACGCGGGCCATCTTCGACCATCCTGAAGGTCCGCAGGTCGGCGTCATAGGTCACGAGAACCACGCGGTGCGAGATCATGCGCACACGCCGTTCGAGTGACAGCGACGACGGAATCGCCTCTTCACGTCCTCTCGTGCGCTCTTCCAGTTCGCGCCGCCGGCGAACGTCGTCGATTGCGGTCGAATGGCGCGCCTCCTCACGCTCATCCGACGAGCGCTCGCGATGTGGAGAGGCCGAAACAGATTCCACGCGATCGAATTGCACGCCGACTGTGCCCTCTCCTGGCGACAGAGGAATGTCACGGAAAAGATAGAGCGGTCGATCGTGACGCAGACCGCCGCCACGAACAGTCTGTTGCAGGATCACCTCGTCATTCCAACGAACCTCGAGTCGATAGGTGGCGGTCGTGCCGACGCAGGCGACCGATTGGCGCATGTGCGCCGGTAATTTCTGCAGCTCTTCGTCACTCTGCTGCCGGCAGTCTTCGATTCGCTCCGGGCGGGCGGTCCATGCGAGACGCAGCACAGCCTGCTCTCCGTGTGGACTGAACGGCACGCTGGATGCGCGTGCGAGTCCGACCGCCGTGGCGATCGCGAGCAGAATGCCGACGATACGCGGCGCGATGGTCATGCCCGCCCTCCGACCGGCGTCCGTTCGCACTCGGCATCGATCTCCGCCGATCGATCGCGCATCGGCAACGCGAGCGCCGACACATGCGCCGAAAACGCACGAAGCGCGGCCACCGCGTCACCGGATTCCCCGGCAGCCACCGTCGCGATCCTCACTCGTGCCCGATCGACGCGGGCCTGCAGCTCCGCCTCACGCTCGTGGTAGACACGCTCGTTCAACCACTTGGGCCCTTCGCGGTTCCAACAATCGCGAGGATGACACGACAGTACGAGCACGCCGCCCGCCCCACCCCTGAGCAGGAGCTCGATGACCGACGTGTGGAGATTCCCCGCGCAATCAGTCGTCCACGTCGCGGCGCCTTCGGCCGCGAGGCTGGAGCGATATGCCGCGGCTCCGTGCTCGCAGCAGACCGCCACGATCTCACCGCGGCGCCGTTCGGGTGAGCCGACAAATGCCTGAATCTGTGCGAGTTGATCGCGCCCTGTGCGCCCAGGAGGACCGACGCCCATCGGCGCGCACGAACCCGCACAGATCCCGCAGCTCACGCACAGGTCCGGATCGACGCGCGCCACCAGCATCGAGCGACGGCCGGCGCGCTCAATCATCTGGATCGCACCATACGGACAATCACGCGAGCACTGAACACAACCCGTGCAGATGTCCTCATCGACCACCGATGGCAGAGGCTTCCTGTCAGCACGGCGCTTCGTGAAGACAGGCACCACGAGCAGAGCGATGAGACCAGCCGTCAGAATCGTCAGCGCCGTTCCGCCACTCACGCGCGCCGTCAACGGCATCCAGAAAGCGAAGAACACATCGCTCGGAATCTGATCGGGCAAGACGAACGGGTTCGCTCGAGGCGCCATGGCGAGCGGCGCCGCGATCGCGATGGCCGTCAGACACGCGACCGACGCCCAGGCCAGCGCTCGTGGAGGCAGAAGCAGCGGACGCTCGAGGCGCTTGATGTGCAGCCAGAACACGACTCCCATCCCCAGGGGGATACCGATGTGGGCGAAGAGCGTGACGAAGAAGAAGACACTGGGCACCGGCCGCTCGCCGGTGAAGGCCCTGGCCAGCGGCTCAGAGAGAACAGGCAACGCGTCGAGCATACGAGCGCCTTCGATGGCGAGGCGCTCTCCGAACGTATCCCAGACCAGCACGTAACCGGTCCAGCCGCACAGCAGCAGAAGAAAAGTGAGCAGTCCTCCGCTCACCCAGGCGAGCGCCCGCGCGCCCCAGCTGCGACCCTGCGCGAACATTCGGAACGCGTGAACGAGTGTGGCGACGACGGCCGCATCGCTGGCGTACCGGTGCAGCCCGCGGACCCAGTTACCGATCCACGCGTTCGCGGTCAGTCGCGCAACCGATTCCCAGGGGGCCCCCACTCGATAGAAGAGAATCAGCCACAGTCCGGTCGCAAGCAGCGTCAGGTACAACACGACCACGATCGTCCCGCTCTGATAGAGCGGATTGAGCCGTGCGCTGTACAGCCGATTGGCGAGGGCATCAATGCGAGTTAGCAGCCGAAGGCTCAGTTTCTGCAACGCGGACCCGATCGTGATCGTAGGGCGCGCAGGGGCGTAACCCGTATGACGCCTGTCATAACGTCTGCGCGGTGAAGCGAGCTATCGTGCGTTCGATCCGAGGCCTGCTGCTTCGGACAGACGGAGCACCGTTTATGCACGAGCCTCCTCGCCCGTCCACCGCCCCGGCGTCAGTACCGCTTGGTCAACGACTCTTCGACAACATCTTCCTGTTACTGGCTGCCGGGTTGGTCGTCATGTTCGTTCTCTACACAGGCTGGGGGCTCTGGGAGATCATGACTCTCCCGGCCGGCAGCCTTCCCTGAGGCATATCCATGCACCTCGACACACACACGGGACTCGACTCCCCGACGGGAGTCTGGTGGAAGCCGGCGCACAAGTCGGAGAAGCTCTGGGTCGTGATCGCCTTTGCCTGGTGCATGGTGCTCTTCGCCATGATGCCGCTCTGGCACTGGAAAGGCGGGCAGAACCCATCCGGTATCCGTCGCCATACGACGCCGGTCGCGTACGGGCAACGTCTCGGCGAGTTCATCGCGCAGTATCAAACCGGCCAGGATCGCGGCATTCCAATCGTGTCGCCACCACCGGGGGCAGACATCTACCTGGCGGCGGCGCAATTCCAGTGGCTTCCAATCCTGCGGCTGCAGAAGGGCGTCGAGTACACACTGCATCTGTCAGCACTCGACGTGAACCACGGCTTCTCGCTCTACCCCATCAACGTCAATTTTCAGGTGGTGCCGGGTTACGACTACGGCCTTCGCGTGACACCTAATGCAGCGGGCGACTTCCGCATTCTGTGCAACGAGTTCTGCGGCATCGGCCACCACATGATGGTTGGGCGCGTCATCGTCGAGGACGGCCCGGTGGCCGCAACGAAGGTGAATCCATGACGACCTCCACCGCTGTTGTCGATTCAGGCAGGCCGGGCCGTCCGCTCTTCCGAACCTGCCAGTCGACGGGACGGCAGATCCACATCGGAGCCGAGTGGCTGATCAAGGCGCACGCGGTCGCGTCCGTTGTCGCGCTCCTCATTGGCGCCATCGCGGCCGTACTGATCGTGCTCACCCGCTGGCAGGCAGTCCATCTCCTCCCGGCTGAATGGTTTTATCGCGTGCTCGGCGTCCACGGCATGAGCATGCTGATCTTCTTCATCATCTTTTTCGAGATCGCGGTGCTGCATTTCACGAGCACGGCACTCATCAATGCACGGGGATGCGCGCCGAAGACGTCGTGGCTCGGCTTCGCGCTGATGACCATTGGCGCGGTGATGGTCGAGGCGATGATGTGGGCCGGCAAGGCCGATGTGCTCTTCACCTCCTATGTCCCGCTTCGTGCCGATCCCAACTTCTACCTGGGCGTGATCCTGTTTGCGGTCGGTGCACTGATTGGCGTCGCAATCTTCTTCGGCAATCTGGTCGTCGCCAAACGCGAACAACGCTACCAGGGGTCGTTGCCGCTGGTCGTCTACGGTGCGGTCACGGCCGCGATCATCGCGGTCATTACCCTCCTGCACGGCGCGGCGATTTACATCCCGACGTATCTCTGGTCGCTTGGTGTGATGAACGTCGATCCTGAAATCTACCGCGTCGTCTGGTGGGGACTCGGTCATTCGTCGCAGCAGATCAACGTTGCGGCGATGGTGGCGATCTGGTACATGCTGGGCGCGTTGACGATTGGGTCAGTGGTCGTCAATGAAAAAATCAGCCGATCGGCATTCGTCCTCTACATCCTCTTCATCTCGATGGCATCGGCGCACCACCTGCTCGTCGATCCAGGAATGGGCCCGGCCTGGAAGATCGTGAATACCAGCTACTTCATGTACATGGCCGTTCTCGCCTCCATGATTCACGGCTTCACAGTGCCGGCGGGCATGGAACTCGGCATGCGGCTGCGCGGATACACCAACGGCATGTTCGAGTGGCTGCGCCGCGCGCCGTGGCACGATCCCGGGTTCAGCTCGCTGATCTTCTCGGTGTTCGTGTTCGGGTTCGTCGGCGGCATCACGGGTGTGACGATCGGCACCGAACAGATCAACATCATCGTGCACAACACGCTGCGCGTGCCTGGCCACTTCCATGCCACGGTCGTGAGCGGGACGGCGATGGCCTTCATGGGCGCGACGTATTACCTGATTCCGCTCGTCTTTCAGAAGAAGGTCGCGTTCTGGAAGGCGGCGCAGATCCAGCCGTATCTCTTTGCCGGCGGCATGTTGATCTTCACCTTGTCGATGACGTTTGCCGGCAGCTTCGGTGTGCCACGCCGGCACTGGGACATCAGCTTCAGCACGGCCGCATTCGACATGCAGTTCAGTCCCATCGTCGACGTGCTCCTGGCGTTTGTCGCGCTCGGAGGGCTGATGGCGGCAACTGGCGCATTCATCTTCGTCGCGATTGCCGTGAAGTCGGTCTTTCTCGGCGAGGCAATCGGACAGATACCTCGCGGCGTCGCCGTGGCCGGCATACCGCCAGGCTTGACCCATCCGCCCGTTCACGCCGCAGACGTCGATGAGCGAAACGCGGCCCTGCATGCGGATTCGCGGGGACTGATGGGGCCGATGCCGGGCACGGTCGTGCTCGTGTTCGTCTTCCTGGCAGCCTTCGTCGTGTATTTCTTTGTCAATTGGAAGGTTCTCTCGTTCGTCTGGAAAATCGGATGACAACAGAACAACGGGCATGGTCGGCGCTGGCCGCTCTGGGCGCGATCGTGACGATCACGGCGTCCTGGTGGTCGCTCGCCCTCTGGCCAGTCGGACCATCGACGCCTGCCTGGTTCATCCAAACACGCGCGGTGTGTTTCGGCACGATGCTGAACGATCTGCCGAATGCGGGCGGATGGCTGCTGCTCGTTGGCCAGCCGGTCGGCATGCTCATCGTGCTGGCGACGGTGTGGACCACGGAACTGCGCGCCGGGTTCACCCTGGCGATGCGGCGTGTCTCAGGTCAGGTGATCGTCGGTCTGGTTGCCGCCGCAATCGTCGCAGGTTTGGCAGGTGTGGTCGTCCGCGTCAGCGGCTCGGACGACCGGCCGTTCTCTGCCGGCTCAGATCGCGATATCGCGACCGCGCTCACGCGTGTGAATGATGAAGCACCCGCATTTTCGCTGGTCGATCAGAACGGCCAGCAGATCTCGCTCGATCGCTTTCGCGGCCGGCCGGTCATCGTGACGTTCGCCTACGCGCACTGCGAAACGATCTGTCCTCTCGTCGTCGCGGATGTGCTCACGGCCCAGCGGCAGTCCGGCGATCGGGCACCAGCGGTCCTCGTCGTCACGCTGGATCCATGGCGTGACACGCCCAGTCGTTTGCTCGCCATGGCGAGCGACTGGAAGCTGGGATCTGAAGCGCACGTGCTCTCAGGTTCTCCCGAGGCAGTTCAGCGAGCGTTGAATGCATGGCGAGTACCGCGCGTGCGAAACGAGAAGACGGGTGACCTGTCACATCCACCCATCGTGTATATCGTCGGTCCCGACGGCCGCATCGCGTACGTCGTTCAAGGAAACGCAACCGCAATCGTCGCCGCCGTGCGTTCACTCTAACCTGATCGTATCAGGACGCGAGCGAAGCGAGCCACGCCAACGGAGCGAGCCGACAAAGGGAGGTACATCCTACGTCGCACGATCACGCCTCTCAAGGACGGTCTTCCGTGTGTGCAACGCCTGCCAGACGCCGACTCCACACAGGTTGGAGCGCCCGACTGTCGACAGTTGCCGGCGCAACGCTCTTATTGCTGACGGCGAGCGGTCTGGCCGTCACGTTGGGACCGTTTCACCCTGCCGTCGAGTGGGGACTTCTCATTCACACGGTTGTCGGCATCGCGACGATCCTGCCGCTCGTCTGGTATTGCGCGGTGCATTGGCTCGACTACCGCCGCTATCAACCGTCACCCGTTGTGCTTCTGGGTTATGTCGCCGGGGTTGGACTCCTCGTGTGTGTGGGGTCCGGTGCGGTGGTCACATGGCAGGGAATAGCCGGCACCCGCATGTCCTCGATATGGCGCCAGACGCATCTCATCTCAACCTTCGTCACGCTCGCCGGTGCATTGCCGCACGTCGTGCTGCTTCTGGTTCGCGTCGGCAACGTTCTGCCCTCATCGATCAAGTACGTCGTGCACTCGTCACTCCTGGGTTCGGTGGGGATTGTCCCTGTGGCGCTTCTTCCATTGGTGTATGCCGGCACCAAGTACGACGATACGCTTCCGGCTGACTATCACTACATTTCCGGGACGGAGCGGCCCTTCGCGCCGAGCCTGGCGAAGACGAGCACTGGTGGCGCGCTCGATGCCCGCACGCTCGCCGGTTCCCGCTCCTGCGGCACTTCGCGTTGTCATTCAGAAATTGTCAAGGAATGGCTGCCGAGCGCGCACCGATACGCAGCAATGGATCCCCTGTTCCAGGGAATTCAGCAGACGATGGCGAAGCAGAATGGACCCGAGTCGACGAGGTACTGCGGAGGCTGTCACGATCCGATCTCGCTCTTCTCCGGCACGAAAAACATCTTCGTCGCGAATCTGACAGGCCTCCAGGGCTATCAAGAAGGCGTGTCCTGCCTCGCGTGCCACTCGATCCGCGACACGGATCTCAAGGGAAACGCCAGCTACACGGTGACGCGACCCACTGAGTATCTGTGGCAATGGAAGACCGATGGTGCCGGACGCATCGCTCGAGATTTCCTTATCCGGACTTACCCGAACGAGCACAATCGACTGAGCAAGCGACTGTTCAAGACGCCCCAGTACTGCGCAGCCTGTCACAAACAATTCATCGACGCCGAGGTCAATCGCATCGGTTGGGTGCAACTGCAGAACCAGTACGACAACTGGGCCAACAGCCACTGGAACCGCAAAGGGGATCCGCGAAAGACGGTCGAGTGCCGCGAGTGCCACATGCCGCTCGTGGCCTCGAGCGATCCCTCGGCCGGAGATACGTCCGATTACAACCGTTCGCCCAACGATGGCCGCCATCGAAGTCATAGATTCATTGCGGCCAATCAACTCGTTCCGGCGCTTCAGAAGCTCGAAGGATGGCAGGAGCAGGTGCAGCTGACCGAGGAGTGGCTGCAAGGCCGTCGTCGCATCCCTGAAATCGAGGAAAAGTGGGCGAAGGGTCCGATCGTCAAGATTGGACTGGATCTCGGAACCGACCGACGCCGCGGCATCATTCCCATCCGCGTCGTGCTGACGTCGAACAAGGTCGGTCACGACTATCCGACCGGTCCGCTCGACATGATTCAGAGCTGGGTGGAGTTGCACGTCACCGACCCCCACGGCCGCGAGATCTTTTCAACCGGCACGCGCGATGCACAGAACTTCATCGCACCAGGGACGTTTCTTTTCAAAGCGGAACCGGTGGATCAGCACGGCAATCTGATCGATCGCCACAACCTGTGGGAAATGGTCGGCGTCCGTTTTCGTCGGGCGCTCTTCCCTGCCTATTCCGACACCGTCGAATATCAGGTGTCTTGTTCCGGTCTGTCGGACGTACGCGGGGCGCAGGCACCCGGCGAAGGCGACCATCGACATTTCCAAATCCCGAAACCGACACGGCCGGGACGCTACACGGTTGTCGCAAGCTTGCAGTACCGCAAGGTCGATCAGTTTCTCGTCAATTACCTGCTGGGACCTCGCTCAGGGATCACTGCTCGGGTCGTCGAGATTGGTCGTGCAGCGGCAACGATCGACGTATCTCCTGATTCCGCGAACGATCTGCGCCTCGTGGCGATCAGTCAATGAAAAGACGGATCACGCAAACGATTGCTATGACACCGCTCGCTCGATTGAGCCGCCGGCAGCGCCACACGTTCTGGACCGCCGGCATCATCATGCTGCTTGCTGTCGCGAGTGGAACTGTACTGGCCTTCGTTCACCATCTTCGCCAGACGACCGAGTACACCCCCGGTGAGGCAAACGGCGACATCACCGAGTCGCTGGCACACGGCCGGCCACGCGACGCGCCCACGCCAAAGTTCACCGACGTCACGGCGGAGGCAGGACTCGCCGGCTTCATCACATTCGCCGGCGCTCGCACGTCGCAGTTGCCGGAGGACATGGGTCCCGGCGCCGCCTGGGGCGACTACGACAATGATGGCGACGACGATCTGTTCCTGGTCAGCGCCGGGGGGCCACTGACGACGGAATCCGATCGGTGGGCGCCCAGTTCGCTGTTCGAAAACGACGGTTCCGGTCGCTTCAGCCGCGTCGCCGATTTTCCCGAGCCTCGACTCATGGGTCTGGCGGCAGCATGGGCAGACGTCGATGGCAACGGCTGGATCGATCTGGTGGTGACGGGCTACAACGCGCTCCTACTTTATCGAAACGATCGCGGCCGCTTCACTCGCGATGCGCGGTTCACGAGCCAGCCGGGATTCTGGTCGGGCGCCGGCTGGGGTGATTTCGACAACGACGGCGATCTCGATCTGTATGTTTGCGGGTACGTCCAGTACCGCGCCGCGAACGCCGATCGCGCAAAGGCATCGATGCAGGAAGGCACGGCCGTTCCCTACACCTTGAACCCATCGTCATATGCACCGCAACGTAATCTCCTGTTTCGAAACGACGGAACAGGCAGGTTTACTGAAGTCGCGCGACAGCTTGGCGTTGACAATCCCGAAGGGCGCAGCCTCAGCGCGTTGTGGCACGACCTCGACGACGACGGCTGGCTCGATCTGTATGTGGCCAACGACATCTCGGACAACGTCCTCTATCACAACGTGAAAGGACGGTTCGAGGACATTAGTCATCCTGCGTGGGTCGCCGACTATCGGGGTGCCATGGGCCTGACCGCCGGAGACTGGAATCGCGATGGCGACGACGATCTCTTCATTACCCACTGGCTCGCGCAGGAGAACGCGCTGTACGACTCGCTGTTGAAGGATACAGGGCGGTTCACTTTTGCTGACAGCGCAGACATGTCCGGCCTCGGTCAAATCGCACTCCCGATGGTCGGGTGGGGAACCGAGTTCGTCGACTTCGATGCCGACGGCTGGCTCGATCTTGTCGTCGCCAATGGCAGCACGCTCGAGACTGACCGCGAACCGAAGCTGCTCGTCCCTCAGAACCCATTCCTGTTCTGGAACCGCCGCGGCGAATTCTTCTACGATCTGGCGCCGCTGGTGCCGTCGCTGATGACGCCGCATGTGGCACGCGGCCTGGCCGTCTCGGACTTCGACAATGACGGCGATATGGACGTGCTGTTGATGAGAAACGGGGATCGCGTGCAACTGCTTCGCAATGACACGCGTCAGGGAAACTGGGTCGAAGTCGTGCTCCGGGCGCGTCCGAATAATCGGGTCACAACGAGGCCCGCCCTCGGTGCACAGGCCGTCGCCCACGTGAAAGGCGTGGTCTTGAGGCGCGCTCTGACGCGGGCATCCTACTTATCGCAGAGCAGTGCCGTGCTCCACATCGGCCTCGGAGACGCGCCGGGTATCGACAAGTTCGACGTCCGGTGGCGTGGCACCGCCACGCAGTCGTTCGGCCCACTCGCCGCGGGTCAGCGATGGGAAATCGTCGAGGGTGATTCGGTCGCGAAACCGTTGACCGTCGGATCGAAGCAGCCGACTCAGCCCGGTTCTCCAACGGCATCTGCGACACCGCCGACCCGCGAGCACGTGATCGCATTCTGGGACAGCTTTCGTGCCGGGATGCAGGCACTCAAAGTAGAGCAGAATTGCGACAAAGCGGTTCCGCTATTACAAAAGTCTCTCAACTACGATCCTTCTCACGAAGACGCGCGCTACTACCTGGGCAACTGTCTCGCCGCCCAGGGACAGATCGACGCCGCGCTGGCACAGTACGAACAGCTCACGCGGAACAACCCACAGAGTCATCGCGGATTCGCGCGATGGGGCACGCTGCGCGCGATGACGGCGCGATCACCCGCGCACCTGGTCGAAGCGGAGCGGGCACTCGAGAACGCCTATCGAATCAATCCGGAAGAGACGGGCGCGCTGTTGTCGCTCGGTGAAGTGGCGCTGCTGCGCGGACAATCCGCTGTCGCCCGTCAGCGACTCACCGCTATCAGTCAGACGAATCCACGCGCGACTGGCGCGTTCTTCCTTCTTGGCTACCTCCAATGGAAAGAAGGTCATGCCACAGGTGCGGGCGAGATGCTGGCACGTGCCCGACAGACGCTCGGTCCCGATTGGAAACCGCGAGGATCGACGGCTGAGGGGGACGTGACCCGGAAGATGCAGACTGAGTCGACGGCGCTGTCACGTTTCTGGGAGGACTGGAACGGATCAGCGGTTCCGCTAGGGTCGTACTCAGCACTCGACGCGCACTTGAAGAAGGTCGTGCACTGAGGTCCACTTATGGCGGCACGACCCAACCATCGTTCCAAGCTCCGCGAACCGAGCCGGCGAAAGTTCCTGCGCGGGACCGCCGCACTCGCGGGACTCGCGCTGCCGCAGGCGCAACCGGCGTCGACCAATCAAGACCTCCTCCACCGCCGTGCCTACGGCAGACGTTCTCCCTTTGAGACTTCGATGCGGGAGAACTACGCGCCAGAGGGACATACGCCTCTGCATGAGCAGCTCGGAATCATCACGCCATCGGCACTGCATTACGTCGTCTCGCATGGATACGAGCCGCCAGCCATCGATCCGACCGAACATCGACTACTCATTCACGGCCTCGTCGATCGACCGCTGATCTACACGCTGGATGAACTGAAGCGGCTGCCGTCGGTCTCGCGGATTCATTTCATCGAGTGCGCCGGCAATACGTCACCGATGGAGTGGCCGACGGCGAAACTGATGCAGCACACGCATGGCTGGACGAGTTGCAGCGTGTGGACGGGGGTGCAGCTGTCGCTCCTGCTCGCTGAGGCGGGATTGCACAAACAGGGGACCTGGATCGTGGCGGAAGGCAGCGACGCGGGCAAGCTGACCAAGAGCATCCCGATTGAGAAGGCGTTGGACGATGTGATCGTCGCGTACGGACAAAACGGTGAAGCTGTCCGCCCGGAGAATGGGTATCCGCTCAGACTGATCGTGCCAGGATTCGAGGGCCTGAATCATGTCAAGTGGCTGCGGCGGATCAAGGTGGTCGACGAACCGTATCAGGCGCGATCGGAGAGCACCGGCTATTCCATGCTGCGACCGAATCTGAACGGCAAGTCGTTGTGGTACGACTTCGAGATGGGCCCGAAGTCAGTGGTGACACGTCCCTCGGCAGGACTGCGCATGGCGGGTCGAGGCTTCTACGAAATCACTGGTCTTGCATGGTCCGGCGGTGGCGCGATTCGCCATGTCGATGTGTCGACCGATGGCGGGCGAACGTGGAGCGTCGCCGAACTTCAACCGCCGGTGCTGCGCCACGCGCACACACGCTTCGTCCTTCCCTGGGTTTGGAACGGCGATGAAGCGGTCATCCAGTCGCGCTGCATTGACGAGCGCGGCGACGAGCAACCGACGATTGACGATTTGGCTCGCATGTGGGGTGTGACGACGGACTTCTTTCAGACACCGCGGACCAGAATCCACCACTTCAATGCTGTCTTTCCGTGGAGGGTGATGCCCGACGGCACGGTTCAAAATGCGCTGTTTCCATGAGATCGTCATCGCCGCCGCGCTGACGATTGTCGCGGCGGTGTCGGCATTCGCACAAACGCGTGCGTATCCGGACATCGGTCGAACTCCAACCGCCGACGAGATCCGCAAGTGGGACATCGCCGTTGGTCCGTCCGGAAAGGAATTGCCGCCTGGCTCGGGGAATGTTCCCCAGGGTGCGTTTCTGTATCTGTCAAAAGGCTGCGTCGTATGTCACGGATCGGCGATGGAAGGCACGCAGTATGGTCCTCGGCTGCTCGGCGGCCGTGGCACGCTCAACACGTCGCAGCCCGTGCGAACGGTTGGAAGCTACTGGCCCTTCGCGACAACACTCTGGGATTACATCAATCGAGCGATGCCACGAAGCCCGTATAAGGAAGGCTCGCTCACGGCCGACGAGGTCTACTCGTTGACGGCGTTGATCCTCTTCAAGAACGACATCATTGCAACCGATGACGTTCTCGACGCGGAAAGGTTGCCAGAAATTCGCATGCCGAACCGGGATGGCTTCGTGCCGGCGCGTCCGGATTGGGACGTATACAAAAGGGAAAAGGCAAAAGGGAAAAGGGACAAGGAAAGGTAGAGTGTCTGGAGACCATGGTGTCGTCCGAAAACAAGCGCATCGTCATCGCTGGGGCCGGCATTGCCGGACTGTCGACCGCATGGGCGATCAAGCAGCGCGCGCCGGACGTTGACGTTGTGGTGTTGGAACGAGGTCAACGGGCTGGTGGCAACATCCGAACTGAACACATTGATGGATACGTCTGCGAGTCGGGGCCCGATGGCTTTCTCGACAACGCCCCGGACACGATGGCGCTCGTTCGTGAATTGGGCCTGACCGCGCGACTCCTGCCAAGCAACGATGCGGCACGCCGGCGATACATCTTTCGCGGTAATCGGCTGTCGGAGGTTCCGACCTCGGCCGCCGCATTTCTGAAATCCCCGCTGCTGTCGCTGCGCGGCAAAATCAGAATCCTGGGCGAGCCGTTCGCCGCTCCGCGTCGTGACGATGATGAATCGATTATTGGTTTCGCGTCCCGCCGGATTGGCAGCGAAGCTGCCGCGGTTTTTGTCGACCCCATGGTGTCGGGCGTCTATGCGGGCGACGCGGCGGCGCTCTCGCTCAAAGCGTGCTTTCCAAAAATGCGTCAGATCGAAGATGACCACGGGGGACTCCTCCGCGGGTTGATTGCGACGAGACGTTCGCGGAAAAAGACGGATATACCGGGAGCTCCGGCAGGACGCCTGACATCGTTCACCGGCGGCATGTCGGATCTCATCGATGGTCTGACTCGCGAACTCGGCTCCGTGGTTCACACCTCGACCGCGGTGACCTCGATTCGGCGCAACCAGGCGTCTTCGCTCTCGCCGAACCAACCGCCAAGACGCGCCTACATCGTCACCACGTCGCGAGGAACACTCGACGCCGACGCCGTTGTCCTGAGTGGCCCGGCGGCCGAAGCTGCCGCAATCGTTCGCGAGCTCGACGAGTCGCTCGCCTCATCGATCGAAGGGATTCCCACATCACCGCTCGCCGTCGTTTGCCTCGGTTACGATGAGCCGGCCATTCGATCCGAGTGCCGTCTGGATGGTTTTGGATTTCTCGTGCCGCGCGATCAGGGGATACGGATTCTCGGCGCGCTATGGGAGACATGCATTTATCAACACCGCGCGCCGGCCGGCAAAGTGCTCATCCGGGTCATGATTGGCGGCGCAAACGATTTGGATGCCGTGTCGCTGTGCGACAGCGAGTTGCGACGCATTGTCAGAAGCGATTTGCGGCGCACGATGAACGTTTCAGCGACGCCTGAATTCGTGCGAGTAACGCGTCATCCACGCGGCATTCCGCAGTACGTCCGCGGGCACCTTACCAGAATGCAGCGCATCGAGGCGCTGCTCGGAGCGCATCGCGGATTGCTCCTGGCTGGCAATTCCTATCGTGGTGTCTCGATCAACGCCTGCATCGCCAATGCGCCCACCGTGGCCGATGCGGCTCTACGCGCAGTCGGCAGAGGGCTCTCGGGCCAGCCGGGCGCGATGATCGCCTGACCAACCTCAGGCGGGGACGGGAGCGTTTTCCTCTTCCGTCCGAGCCTCGGTAATCCCGCAGCGGATGATACGATCGCCGAGCGTCGACCGCTTGATACTCAACAGCTCGGCGGCCTTCGACTTGTTGCCGTCGGCGACCTTGAGCGCCCAGCCAATCAGGTTCGATTCGACTTCTTTCAGACGATCGTCGAGCGAGATCGACGTCACCGGTGCGAGCGTTGGCAGTGAGGATGTCTCCTCGACACTGGCAGCGCCAAAGAGGATGCTGACCGCGAGGCATCCGACACGCACCGTGCCGCAGGAGCAGGTCTGAATGATTCGTTCACACGCGTTCTCGAGCTCGCGCACATTTCCCGGCCAGCGGTATCGGTCGAACGCATGCCGCACCGCCGGTGAGACCTCAGGCACATCGATGTCGCGTTCGCGCGCGAACCGTTTCAGGAAGTGCTCCATCAGAAGCGGCACATCTTCGCGGCGCTCGCGAAGCGGCGGGAGCACGATCGGCAGGACATTCAGACGGTAGTACAGGTCCTCTCTGAACTTGCCCTCGGCGACCATTTGTTTGAGATCACGCTTGGTGCCGGTGATGATCCGAACGTTGACGGGAATCGTTCGCGTGCCACCGACACGTTCAACCTGACGGTTCTGAAGCGCCCGGAGCAGCTTGACCTGCATCGACAACGGCACGTCGTCGATATCGTCGAGAAACAGGGTCCCGCCCTGCGCCAGCTCGAAGCGTCCCGGCTTGTCTTTGATGGCGCCGGTGAATGCGCCGCGCTCGTGGCCGAACAACTCGGTTTCGATCAGTGATTCGGAAAACAGCGCGCAGCTCACGGCAACGAAAGGCTGATGCCGCCGTGCACTCTGATGGTGCAGCATGTTGGCGATGACTTCCTTGCCCGTGCCGCTCTCGCCGGTGATGATGACGCTGCTGTCGCTGCGGCTGACGACCTTGACGAAATCGAAGATTGCCCGCATCCGCGGGCTGTGTCCGACCACCACCTGGTCAACGGAAAACTGAGTGGGCGCTCTCATGATCGATTCATTCCTGAAAAAGAAGCGATTAGACGACCTGCAATTGCTCGAACTCTTTGATCTCTTCGCGCAACGCCATCTCAACGCCCATGTAGAGCGTCATGTGAGCGCTCGGACATCCGGAACACATGCCGGTCAAACGGACGTTGGCGTTGTTGCCGCTGACGCTGACCAGTTCGATGTCGCCGCCGTCGGCCTGCATCAGTGGCCGGATCCGGTCGAGCACCGCTTCAACCCGTTCTCGCGAAACCATATGAACCTCGGTTTTCTGAAAGGTGACTGACGGAAATCCGACGGAGCAACGGCTATGCCACCCGGAATTTGAGAGTTTGCGCGGGAAATCGCACGAATCGCCGTGGGCACGACGGTTGCCTTCAGTGGCCGATCGGGAGATCGGGGAATTTCCCCGATGGGGGTGGGGGATTATTCGCGCTCGGCCGTCTTCTCGAGGCCGAACTTTTCGATGCGATACCGGATCTGGTCGCGGTTGAGACCGAGGAGAGCAGCCGCCTTGGTGTGGTTCCAGCCTGTGCGGGTCAACGCCTGAATCACCAGCCCACGCTCAACCTGCTCGAGATGAACGCCCTCCTCGGGCAAGTCGTAAGCTGCGCCGATCGAGCGCCGCGAAACCGCAATCGGAAAATGCGACGGCTCGAGCCACTCTCCATCGGCGAGCAACATCGCGCGTTCTACGGCATTTCTCAGTTCGCGAATGTTGCCGGGCCAGCGATATCCGCGCAGCAGCTCGAGCGCGTCGGGAGTCGCACCGCGCACGGATTTGCGAAACTCACGATTGAACTGATCGATGTAAAAGCTCACCAGGAGCGGGATATCCGACGGATGTTCCCGCAGCGGCGGCAGCTGCACCTGCATGACGTTAAGGCGGTAGAAGAGGTCCGCCCGGAATTTCCCCTGCTCGACCGCGTCCTCGAGATCGCGGTTGGTGGCGGCAATCACCCGGACATCGACGTGAATGTCGGCGGCACCGCCAACGCGCTTGAACGATTTCTCCTCGAGGAACCGCAGCAACTTTGCCTGCAGCGCCGGAACCATCTCACCAATCTCGTCGAGAAAGACGGTGCCGCCTTCAGCCGATTCGAGCAGTCCCGTTTTCTGCTGCCGCGCATCGGTGAATGCGCCCCGCTCGTGGCCGAACAACTCGCTTTCCAGCAACGCTTCCGGCAACGCCGAGCAGGTAATGTTCATGAACGGCCGCGCCGCGCGTTCGGAGTTGTAGTGAATAATCTTGGCCGCCAGATCTTTTCCGGTTCCACTCTCCCCCGTGAGCAATACCGTCGACGCCGGACTCGACGCGATGCGTGCCAGCAGCGCACGCAGCGTGCGCATCGCCGCCGCTTCGCCAACAATCCGCGAGAGGGCGTAGGGCTCCGAGCGCGAGGCTCGAAGCGCGCGAACCTCACGCCGCAGGGCGGTCGTCTCCAGCGCTTTTCCGACAGTGAGGGCGATTTCATCGAGGTTGAACGGTTTGTTGGCGTAGTGATACGCCCCCTGCTTCATGGCCTCGACCGCCGTTTCAATGCTCGAGAATGCGGTCAGCAGAATGATCGGGACATCCGGTTGCGCGCTTTTCATTTTCTTCAGCACACGCAGGCCGTCGGCATCTGGCAGGCGGTAATCGAGCAGGACCAGGTCGATTTCCGGACCGAACTGATCGAGCGCCTCCTTCGCGGTTGCGGCTTCGACGACCGTCAGGCCGTCCGCTTTCAGTCGTTCGGCAAGCGACCAGCGAATCAGCTGCTCGTCGTCAACGACCAGCACTGTGGGCATGTATTCAGATTATATGGTCGGGATGTCGGTCACGCGGCAATGGCATCCCGCACAAGCGCCACCATCTCCTCGACGTCGAACGGCTTGCCGACCGCGCGGAACGCTCCCGCACGCACGGCTTCATCGAGGATTTCCGCTGTCCCGTGCGCGGTCATCAAGATGACGCGCGACGTGGGCGCGAGACGCCGCAGGCGCCGGAGGAGGGTGAGATCGGTCGAGTCTGGAAGCTTCAGGTCGAGCAGCACCACCGCAATATCACTATGCTGATCGAGGCACGCCAGGGCTTCGCATGCGGATCCAGCTTCGAGCACCGTGAACCCCTGGGCCTCGAGACTCTCGGCGAGCGACCAGCGAATCAAGCTCTCGTCGTCGACAACGAGAATGGGCACCATCTTGGGAGAATATCGGCAGCTCCGTGGGGAAATTCCCGCGTCAGCCGGGACGGAAGGCTGTCGGTCTAATGCAAAAACGTTAGATTTATTCATATAACCGCTCGATGCAACGTATCGTTATCAAATCTCGATCCAAATGGGACAGCTGCCTCCATCGCTCCCTGAGCGAAATGATCGCCGGGTTCTAGTGGCCGCGGCCATCGTTTCGGCCGGCGTGTTTTTGGCCGATCTGTACGTCCCATCCGACCTTGGCGTGAGTGCGATATATGGGCTCGTAGTGCTGCTTGGCCTGTTTGCAAGCAGTCCCAGGTACCCCGTGAACGTGTCCATCGCCGTCACGTTTCTGATGGGACTCGGGGCCTGGCTGGCGCACTGGGACGAGACCGGAGCCTATCATCTGGCGAATCGGGGGTTGGCGCTCATTGGCATCTGGGTGAGCGCGGGACTGGTCACCGGCTACCGGCGGGTTGGAGAAGCCCTCGATCGCTCTGCGAAGAGCCTGGCCGATACCAAATTCGCGATCGACCAGGCCGCCATCGTCGCGATGACCGACGTGACCGGCCGCATCACCTACGTGAACGACAAATTCTGTGAGATCTCAAAGTACTCGCGCGACGAGCTGCTCGGACAGGATCACCGGATCATCAACTCCGGGCATCACTCCAAGGAATTCATAAGAGACCTGTGGCAGACGATTGCCAACGGCGGCATCTGGCGCGGCGAGCTGCGAAACCGCGCGAAGGATGGATCGTTTTACTGGGTCGACACGACGATCGTGCCGTTCCTGAACGACCGGGGCAAACCGTATCAGTACATGGCGATTCGGTCCGACATTACCGAGCGCAAACATTCAGAGGCGCTGCTTCGCGAACGGGCGGCGCTGGCGCGGCTGGGGGAAATGGCCGCGGTCGTGGCGCACGAGGTCAAGAATCCGCTGGCTGGAATCCGTGGCAGTCTGCAGGTGATCGGCGGACGCATGCCGGCGGAAAGCCGCGATCGGTCTGTCGTGGGCGACATCGTCGATCGGCTGGACTCGTTGAACAATATCGTCGACGACATGCTGGTGTTTGCGCGGCCGCGCGAGCCGAAGCTGGCCGCAGTGGTACTCGACGACCTGCTGCGAAGTACGGCTGCTCTTCTGAAAAAGGATCCAGCGCATTCGGCAACGCACGTCAACGTCTCCGACGCCCACGTCGTCGTCCGCGCCGATGCCGAACAGCTGCAGCTGGTACTGGTCAATCTCCTGCTGAACGCCGCGCAGGCGACGCCGAACCAGGGACAAATCCGCGTCGCTGTGTCCACCAACAACGGCGTATGCCGGATTGCAATCTCGGATAACGGTCCAGGAATTCCGAATGACGTGCGCGAGCGAATCTTCGAGCCGTTCTTCACGACCAAGCATCGCGGCACAGGGCTTGGCCTTCCAACAGCCAAACGCGTGATCGAGCAGCATGGCGGCAGTATCGAGATTCAATGTCCTCAGACCGGAGGCACGGTCGTGACTGTGTCTCTTCCTCTCGATTCACAGGCGCACGTCTCGCGCGCTGGCGGGGTCTAAAGACCGCGCCTACAAGGGGAGCACACGGCTACGACGGCTTGTAACCCGGGTCAATGTAGGGCGGGGTCTTTAGACCCGCTCTACATTGACCCGGTCGAAACCGCGGTATCGACCGCGTCACCTTGGCGCGCGCGATCGAGTTGCGGTGGCAGCGCGAGGACCAGGCGGTGCGCCAGGCAGAGAACGCGATAGGTGACCGATCCCATCCGTGGCCCGAGGAGCGGTGACGAGTGCAGGCCCATGACGACCAGCCCTGCATCGCGATCGCCAGCAACCTTCGCGATCTCTTCCGCCGGTTCGCCGTACGCAATCAGCGTTTCCGGCGTGGTGCCTTCCGCGGCATCGCTCGTCAACCGCTCGAGTTCCGCTTCCGCACGATAACGCCGTTCGGTCTCGACAGTGGGCAACGCGGGATGGGCCGACAGCGCCCGGACCGGTTCGATGACGTGCGCGACGAGGAGAGGCACACTCAGCTTCTGACAGATCTGCCGCGCGACGGCGACCTGGTGGGCCGTCGCCGCCGTGAGATCCACCGGCACGAGCACTCGTCGAACCGCTTTCCGGACATCCTCGAAGTCCGACGGACCCGTATCGGCACCTGAGGTGACGAGCGTCGGTACCGTGGTTTCACGCAGCACCCGCTCGGTCGTCGATCCAAAGAACAGTTTTCGAAAGCCCGACAACCCGTGCGACGCCATGACGATCAACCCCGCGCCGCGCTCCCGTGACACTCGAAGAATTTCAGGAGCTGGCTTGCCGGCCGCCACCACAAACTCGGCCTCGGCCTTCGTCCGAGTCCCGAGCGTCTGCTTGACGAACCGCTCCATCTCGCGGACGGTCTCGTCAACCAGGTTCGACGACCCGGCGGCGATCACCGACGCTTCGAGGAGAAGCGGATCGTTGACCACCAGCAGCACGAGGCGCGCGCCGAAGTGCGCCGCTATGGCGTTGCCGTAGCGCAGCGCACCGCGCGAACTGTCCGAAAAGTCGATCGGACACAATACGACAGGGATTGCATTCATGATTGCGATCCTACACGCAATCCGGTTGCCAGAACGACCATTCGAGAGGCCAGTCATTCTCGTGCGAAATATTCAGCCGAGGTGACAAACCACTGCGGAGTTTTCGGGCGTAGCGCGGAAAAGTCCGCGGCGGCACGCGGATCAGTACGGCTGGCTGCCACGAAAGAGCGCGGACCGCGAACGTTCCCGACGGCATACGAACCGCATTCGTCCCGCCGATTGAAGTCGCACGCACAAAAGACGAGGGCGTTTATGGACATCAACAAACCGTCGAACCGAGACACCGGAAGCCCGTCGATGAAAAACATTGCGCGCGTGACCGCAGGCACTCTTGGGCTCGCGACGGTGGGATATGCCGCCGCGAGCGCGGTGCTATGGGCACGCTACGGGCATCCGCCGGCGAGCAAGGACGACGAGGATTCGATGCTCGACCGATTCATGCCGACGTATGAAATCGTCGAGCGTCATCGCATCACGATCGAGGCACCAGCAGCGATTACCCTTGCCGCCGCCGGCGAACAGGACCTGATGAGCAACCCGGTCATTCGCGCAATTTTCATGATGCGTTCCTTGGTGCTCGGAAGTACCCGCGACGCTCGTCCGCTCCCCCAGCAGTTGCTGCCGCTCGTCCGCTCGATCGGCTGGCGCGTGCTCGCCGAGAACTGTGGTCGCGAGCTCGTCGTGGGTGCGGTCACCCAGCCCTGGGAAGCTGATGTGACCTTTCATGGCCTCAATCCCGACGCGTTCGCCGCGTTCACCGATCCAGGCTACGTCAAGATCGCCTGGTCGCTTCGCGCCGATCCTCTCGGCCCCAACCGATCGATCTTTCGAACCGAAACGCGGGCGATCGCTACCGACCCGAACTCACGGGCGAAGTTTCGTCGATACTGGGCGTTCGCCTCGCCAGGAATCTGGCTGATTCGACGAGCGTCGCTCCGTCCACTCAAGCTGAAAGCCGAGCATCAGGCCGATTCGCTCGAGAAAGCGGAGCGGACTCCTCGTTTCGCGGAGTACCTGCCGGAATTCCGGCGCTGATTGCGCGCGCTTCACGCATAACCTGTCGGCAGGATTCGTGCGTCATTCGTTGGCGAACTTCGCCCTTCAGGAGGCCAACATGACTCGCCTCATTGCGTTCGTGGTCGGTGCTCTTCTAAGTATCTATCTCGTAATCGCGCACGCACAGACTGCACGAGAGTGGCCGACGTATCCAATCAAGCAGGCGCCGGCCGAACTACGCGCGGCAATCCAGCGCGCGGATCTTGTGGTTGTCGCCATTCAGAATGCGACGTCGGTGGAATTGACAGGTGCTCTGTCCTCAGGCGGACCAGGTGATGCCATTCAGGTTTGCCACTTATCGGCCACTGCCCTGACGCAGCGTCTCGGTCGTGACGAGGGCATTGCCGCCGGGCGGACCGCCGCGCGGCTCCGCACGCCATCGAACGCACCAAAGCCATGGGCCGCTCCCATCGTCAAACAGTACGCAGACGCCAAGGCTGCAGCTGTCGACGGGTTCGCGGTGGATCTGGGAGACAAGGTCGGCGTGATGCGCCCCATCGCGCATCGAGCGGTCTGCTCATCCTGCCACGGAGTCGAGGACAAACTGAACGCGCAGGTTCGGGCGGAGCTGAAGGACAGATATCCGACGGACCGCGCGACCGGCTTCCGGGATGGGGATCTTCGGGGGTGGATCTGGGTGGAGGTGCCGAAACAGAAAGTGGACGGGAAATAGATGCATCATGACGTAGAGCAAACAAGAGAAACGGGAGAAACGAGAGAAGAGTATCTGGCTCCCCTTTCTCTCGTTTTCTCCTTATGTCTGTTTTTCTACCGATCAGTCTTCGCTACCGCCACAAGAGAATCGGGGAGCACAAACTCATGCTCCCGGTCGCGCACGGTCAACACCGGGCAGGGTGCGATCCGCACGACGCGCTCGGCGACGTTGCCGAGGAGCGCGTGCGCCACCGGGCCGCGGCCGTGGGTTCCGAGCACGATCAGATCGATGGCGTGATTCCTGGCATAATCGGCAATCGCGACCGCAGGACTGTTGTGCGTCACAACAGTGGTCTTCGCACGAAGCTCCTGCCGATCTTCCTCGCTCACCCGCTCACGCATGTGTCGGCGTGCCGCCGCCTCGAGGTCTTCCTGCACGTGCGGAGGAATGGCAGCATAGCCGTATCCATCCATCGAGGTCGCAAAGACGTTCGGCGTGGCGTGGAAGACGTGAAGCCGCGCGTCGAACTCACGCGCGAGCGCCTCGCCGTAGCGGAGTGCATTGTCCGCAGCGGCGCCAAAGTCTGTCGCAACAAGTATTTCTTTGATCGCAATCATGGTGAACTCCATTCGTTGGTCAACGGCCCGCTTGGACAATCGTCACAACTTTGTCTCTGACAATTATGCTGCCCGTTCGAGCGGCCGGCGTATCATTCGCAGCGACAATGAATGCCACCGGATTGTCACCTCTGCGCGGCATGCTGCTCGTCACCGTGATCCAGACCACGGTCGATTGCGCCGTCCATACGCACTGATCCTGTGTGGCGCCGCCGCAAGTAACCGGATCGCTCTGTTGGATGACATCGAACGTTCCCGAACTCCCGGTCGAAGCGAAATTGAATGATGCGCGGCTCACCGCATACACGCACCCGGCTTGCATCACGTGGATGTTCTGTCCGGCCGCGGCAGTGGGCCATCGAAGCATGACGATGCCGTGGCGCGGCGCATCGTAGTTATCACCATAAGCGATGGTGATGGTGGTCGAGCCTCGACCCGACCGTCCCCCCACCAGGCCAATCCACGAACTGTCGACCGTCGCGGTCCAGGGACAGCTCGCTTCCGTCGTCACATTCGCCACCAGGCTTCCAGCCGGCATGCACGGACTGAACTGGACCGGCGTAACCGAATAACGACACGCGGCAACTTCTCCGGTCTGAGTCACCGTAAATTTTCGATCCGCCACGGTGATAGTCGCGGTGCGATCGGCGACATCGTTGTTCGGAGCAACCGAGTACGAGACGGTGGCTGTGCCACTTCCCGTGCCGCCAGCAGTAACGCTGATCCAGCTTGCGTCACTCCGGGCTGACCACGCGCATTCCGCCGACGTCGTGACGATAAAACTCTGGGCGCCCCCTTCGTTGTCAACTGCGGCACTGACTGGTGACAGTTCGTAGGTGCAGACAACGGGCGGACGGCCGCCCTGTGTCACGGTATGGTTGCGACCGCCAATCGAGAGCAGTCCGTTTCGCGACTGCGGGTCCGGGTTGGTTCGGACCGTGTAGGAAACGGCTCCGTTGCCTGTTCCTGAATTCGCAGAAGTGACGACAATCCAGTCGACGGCGGTCGATACTGCCCATGGACAACCGTTCGCAGCGGTGACCGCCACTGACGCCGTGCCGCCCTCACTTGGAAACGCGCTATCGGCCGGAGCGAGGGCGATGGAACAGACGGGAGTTGGCCCGGAGGGAGACTCATCCCCGCTACAGCTTCCAAGCCCGATCGCAACGGCAACGGCCAACACTATCTGGCACAGACGTGCCGCACGCATCATGCCTGGTACCTGCATGTCCCACCGCCTCGCCCTCGGCGCGGAGATCCGTCGCGCGCTTACCTCAGGCGACCTTGACGTCGATCGCCTTCGCGGCAGCCTTGGCGGTTTTCGGCAGATGAACGTTCAGGACGCCGTTCTTAAAGTCTGCCTGCACCTTGGTCGCATCGATCTCGACCGGCAGCGCGAACCTGCGGACGAACTTGCCGTATTCGCGCTCAACCTTGTGAAACCGTTTTCCATTCGTCTCTGCTTCGCGCTTCCGCTCGCCCTGAATCGTCAGCACGCCCTCTTCGAGCTGCACCTTCACATCTTCCTTTGCGACTTCCGGCAGGTCGGCTTTGATCAGAAACTCGGAATCGGTCTCCTGGACATCCGCAGCCGGCGACCAGTCCGAGAACAACATCTCATCCTCGAACGGTCGACGGCCGCGTGCCGGGAGGAACCGGCCGAAGCGTGTTTGCAGCTCCTCGAGTTCCCTGAAGGGATCCCATTTCACGATCGACATGATTTCCTCCAATCCTGCTTTCGGCGTGCACGCTCCTCCCAGCCTCTTCGAATCACTCGGACGCAATCGCGATACCACGGCGGGAGGGTAAAAGAAACGGTGCAATCTCGCGTTGCCGTGTTCTTCATGCACGAATTGCCGTCTCGCTGACCATCTGTTCTGCCGAAAACCCGCCAGCGCAGCCCGAAAAACCAACGTCTCTCGACGAGGCACACCGATTGCTCCTTTCGCCATCGAAAGGACCAACCTTATGGGCGACTACGGCACACGAATCGTGGTGGATAAGAGGATCGATCCGGTCATCGACATCCTGAGCGATGCGATGCGCGCCGAAGGCATGGTGCCACTCGCGCAGATCAACGTGCGCGAACAATTCGCGCGCGAACTGTCGCGCGATTTCCGGCGATACGTACTGATACAGGGATGGTCGCCGCAGCTGGCGATCGACGCGCTGCGGCACAACCTCGACGCCGGAACGGTGTTACCGGTCAGCATCGCCGTCTATGAACTCGGCGACGGAGAAACCACCGTCGTCGCGAACTCTTCGTTCGCGCCCGTGGTGGACGATCATCAGTGGCGGACGACGTTCCCGGTGCTCGCAGCACTCGCGGATCGGGAAACCGAGAAGCTTGCGCGGGTTATCGATCGAATTGCGCACGGCGCGGTTCGGCACGTCGCGTAATCGGAGTAATTAACGCGTGACTCGCCACTTACCGCGAAGCTGACGGACGCCGTCCTCGCATGTCGAGGTGAAGGTTCCGTCGATCGCGCGGGGCTGCGCCGTTCCGAGAAACGTCGCCGAAGCCTGGCAACTGCGATCAGGATCCCAGTAGGACGCAATCGTGCCGCTGATCTGTCCCTGGGCGGCTCGAACGAACTTGATCGTCAGCAACTGCGTGTACGGAGCGTTGGTCGGGCCGAGGCGAGGATCGCCGGGAGGATGAGCACGATAGGGAGCGCGTGTGCCTTCGGCGATCATCATCACATCGCCGGAGGCCTGTTCATCACCGGCCGACAATGTGAACTCGATGAGACCGTGCCGCTCGGGTGAAGAGGTCGAGTACGAACCGTTCCAGCGGCCGGCCAGAATCTCCCAGTCGGCCCGGCTGGCATAAACGGGCACCGGCGGGGGATTCCCGACGCACGCACCAACGCCCAACATCGTCACGACCGCTGCGAGCGTCAGCAGCAGGTGACCGATTGGGTGTCGACCCGAGTAGGAGCAAGGGCTCCGGAACGCGCTACACAGTCGGCCGAGCGAGCAAGTACTCCCCATCTCTTGTGTGTCTCAGGAAGTGGGAAGCTTCCAACGCGCCGAGCAGTGCCTCACATGTGTCCGCGTCGATTGCCCAGAGTCGCTGCGCCTGTTTTTTCGTCAGGCGAAGCCCGGGCATCTCGAGAAACTCGCCCCGAACAATCTCGAGCAACCGGACGAAATCGAGCCCATGGCACGAACGAGTAACAGGGACTGCGAACATGATCCATCCTTTGGGAAGCGAAGGATGCTATTTAGTAGAGCAATTCGCGTACCTGAGATTAGATGTCGGCGGCTCGACGAGAGCTTACACCTTTCCCACTTCCGCGTGCGTAAATTTTCCGATGCGAATGGGGAAAATTTGTTCCTGGTGCTTAATACGCAATCCGCCGCAAACGCGGCGCGGGCTTCACCGGTCCGACCTTGATGCGCGAATCGACGACGACTGCCCCCTTTCGAAGCACCATGACGGGATTCAGGTCCATCTCCTCGATTTCTGGACAGACATCGAGCAGCTGCGAAAGCGCGAGCAACAGCGTACGGAACGCCGGCTCGTCGGCCGCAGGCGCTCCCCGGTAGCCGCGAAGGAGCACGCGGCCCTTCAACTCCTCGATCAACGAGTCGGCGTCAGGCTCGCTGAGGGGACACATGCGAAACGCCGTATCACCAACAAGTTCGACGAAAATGCCTCCTGTGCCTGCCATGATGACCGGGCCGAGCTGCGTGTCGTTCAGGCCACCGGCGACCATTTCAACGCCGCCACCTATCATGCGTTGAACGAGAACGCCTTCGAGTCGATCGCCGAGATGCTGAGAGAGATCGGCAAACGCGCCACGCACTGCGGCGGCGTCTTTGAGGCCGAGTTTCACCGCGCCCGCCTCGGTCTTGTGAAGGAGCGTTGGCCCCAGCCCCTTCATCACCACGGGCCACCCGATTTGCTCCGCGATCTCGACAGACGTGTCCGAGGTACGAGCGACCCGCGCCGGTACCATGGTGATCCCGGCGGCTTCGAGAAGTCGTGCCGCCGGAAGCGGATCGAGCCAGCCACCGCCGCCAACAATCGCCTCGCTGATCACCGCGCGCACGGAATCTCGATTGAAGTTCGCGAGATGCGGAGCCGCGGCGGCGGGACGACGCCTCCAGTCCGCATATTCCGAAACCCTCGCCAGCGCAACCGCCGCTGACTCGGGAAATGTATATGTGGGAATCCCCGCCATCCCAAGCGTGGCCTGCACGCCCATGAAGGTGGCAAGGACCGGTTTCGTTGAACCAGCGGACGCCTGCTGAATCGCCTGGGCGACATCTTCTGCAGCCGTGACGATCGGCGGGATAAAAATCGTGAGCAGGCTGTCGACGTTGGGGTCGGCGAGCACGAGCGCGATCGTGCTCCGGTAGTGCTCGGCGCTTGCCGAGGCAATCATGTCGACCGGATTGGCGACGCTGGCCGCGGCAGGCAGAAATGCACGGAGTGCCGCCGTCGTCGCCGAGGTCAACGACGTCACAGTGAGGCCGTTAGCCTCACACGCGTCGGCGGCGAGGATCCCGGGACCACCGGCGTTGGTCACGATCGCGACGCGGTTCGACTGTGGAACCGGTTGATTGGCCAGCAGCGCAGCGACGTCGAACATTTCCTCCAAGGTGTGGGTGCGGATGACGCCAGACTGACGAAGTAACGTATCGATGAGCGCATCACTCGTGGCACGGGCCCCGGTGTGCGACGAGGCCGCGCGCGCGCCCGCCGACGATCGGCCGGCCTTGACGGCGACGATGGGCTTGCGCCGGCCGACCCGCCGGGCGATCTGTGCGAACTTGCGCGGATTGCCGAAGCTCTCGAGGTACAGAAGAATGACGTCGGTCTGGTCGTCATGCGCCCAGAACTGGATCAGATCGTTGCTCGAGACGTCCGCTTTGTTTCCGATTGAGGCAAACGTCGACATCCCAAGGTTTCGCCGGGTGACATACTCCAGAATCGCCAGTCCGAGCGCGCCACTCTGTGTCGAGAATGCGACGCGCCCGGCCGGCGGATAGACCGGCGAGAACGTCGCGTTGAGGCGGATCGCCGGATCGGTGTTGATGATTCCCATGCAGTTCGGGCCGATCATCCGAATGCCGGCAGCGCGGATTTTCTCGAGCAGCTCGACCTCACGGTCGCGGCCGACTCCGCCGGTCTCGCCAAAGCCGGCCGTGATGACCACCAGCGCTTTCACGCCTTTCTCGATGCAGTCATCGACCGCGGCCGAGACCAGCGGCGCCGGTATCGCGATCACGGCAAGATCGACCGGGCCGTCGATGTCCGAGGTGCGGCGCACGGCGGGCAGTCCTTCGACCACGTCGGCGTCCGGGTGAACGGGCACGACGCGGCCGGTGAACCCGCTCGCGATGATGTTGTGAAGAATTTCCGATCCGATTCGGCCGCGAACCCGGTTGGCGCCGACCACGGCAATCACCTCGGGTTCAAAAAATGGACGCATCGAGGCGGCTGCAGCCTGCTCCGACCGCTGTGCCGCGCGTTCGGTGAAGGTTGGCGACAGATCGAGGTCGAGCGAGACATGAAAGACGCCGTGATCGAGCTGACGCGTCACGGCAAATCCCGACTCGAGAAACACGTCCATCATTCGACGGTTCTCGCCGAGCACGTAGGCGTCAAACGTGCGGATGCCGGAGCGGCGCCCGATGTCGGCCAGGCACTCGAGCATGCGCGTTCCGATCCCGCGACCTCGCCAGGTATCGGCAACGGCAAACGCCACCTCTGCCCGGTCGGCGTGCGTCCCGACGTAATAGCCGGCGGTGGCCACGATCTCGTCGGAATACTCGGCGGCAAGCACACGCTGACGATCGAGATCGACACGAGACAGCTGCTGTGCCCGTTCGCGATCGATTTTCGGAATGGTCAGAAACCGGTAGTAAAGCGCCTGCTCCGACATTCGCTGCAACATCTCGAGCAACCGATCGTCGTCGTCGGCACGAATCGGCCGGAGATGAACGGTTGACCCATCCCTGAGCACAACATCAGCGCTGTAGTCGAACGCGGAGACAGTCATCGGCATGTTCCGTTGAACAGCATGGTTCGGGCCACCGATCAACAGCCTACCTTCGCGACTGCTCGGGCACCAAGCAGACCGACCCTGCCGGAATGCCGGCACGGGGCCATCATCCGCGGGAATTTCGCGGGCGAACGCAACGAGAAACGCCGGGTTTTGCGTCAGTTACCTGGGCACTTTTATTGCGAACACGGTGGAAATACGCGCACTTTCGAATCGAGGCCCGAACATGGAGATGATGAAAGCGGCGGTCTTCCGCGGGACCGGAATCGTTCGGATAGAAGAACACGCGAAGCCTATTGCCCGGGCTGGCCAGGCGCTGATCCGGATCACCACAACCACAATCTGCGGCACCGACGTTCACATCGTCAGAGGTGAATACCCGGTGAAATCCGGTTTGATTCTCGGCCACGAACCGGTCGGCGTCATCGAGTCGCTGGGCGAAGGGCTCGAAGAAGAATACTTCGTCGGACAGCGGGTGATCGTCGGCGCGATCACGCCGTGCGGACAGTGCTTCTACTGCCTGAACGCGGCGCATTCGCAATGCCACGGCCCCTTGGGCGGGTGGCGATTCGGCAACACCATTGATGGCGCATGGGCGGAGTACCTGCTGGTGCCCGACGCGCGCGCCAACCTTGCGCCGATTCCCGATGGTATTTCCGACGAGCAAGTCGTGCTCGTCCCCGACATCTTTTCGACTGGCCTTTCGGGAGCGGAGAGCGGCAACGTTCGGGTCGGCGACAGCGTCGCCGTATTTGCTCAAGGGCCGATCGGCCTGTGCGCCACACTCGGCGCGAAGCTGCGTGGCGCGGCGCTCATCATCGCCATCGATTCGGTTCCGGCCCGCCTCGAGATGGCCAGGCGATTCGGCGCCAACGTCGTTATCAACTATCGAGAACAGGATCCGGTGGCGGCAATCAAGAAGCTGACCGAGGGGCGTGGCGCCGACGTCACCATCGAGGCGCTCGGTCAACAGGCGACATTCGAGAACGCACTGCGTGCCACTCGGCCGGGCGGAACCGTATCGAGCCTCGGAGTGTACTCCGGCAAGATCGCGGCTCCCTACGATGCCATCTACGCCGGACTCGGTGATCAAAAGATCGTGACGACGTTGTGCCCGGGCGGCAAGGAGCGCATGCGGCGGTTGATGTCGATGGTTGCGACCAGGCGGGTCGACCTCACGCCGCTGGTGACACACCACTTCAGTCTCGACAACATCGGCGACGCGCTCGATCTCTTCTCGTCGCAGCGTGACGGCGTCATGAAGGTCGCACTGAAGCCTGCCGGTGTGGTCGAGGTGCCGGAGTCCGCTGCCGAGATTCCGTCAACCGTCTGACGGTTGTCGTCGTGGCGCGAAGATCCCGGCGAGATCACTGACTCTGTCGCAGGCACTGCTCTTGCGACAGAAGAGGGCGGAGGCCATTACGCAGCTCAAGGCCATCATGACCGCCCCGGTGGAAGTGATCTCGCCGCGGGCGTCGATCTGCACAGCGCAAAAGCGCCTGACGCTCAAACGGATTCATCACCTCGTGGTGATCGAGCATGCGAAAGTCGTCGGATTGGTGACGGCCGACGTATTGAGGAAACGTCAGGAAGAAGGAGCGACGTGTGTCTCGGACGTGATGCTCCGCAACATCATTGTCGCACCCCCTGAAACGACCGTGCGCGAAGCGGCAGATCTATTGACGCCCGGCCACCTCCAGACGGCTTTGCCGATCGTGCGCAACAACGAGCTCGTCGGCATTGTCAGCGTTTCCGATCTGCTCGAGTTGGCAGGCGGCGCTCGGCGTCGGCACAAACGGCCCGCAGTCGTCGGATGAAACGGCTGTTTACCGGCCGACAAGGAAAATGAATCACCACGGCGGCAGCGTCATGAACAAGAACTCCCGCAAGTAGCGGTCGCTCGACGCTCGCAGTTCAGCTCCGGTACCCTCGAAGCAAATCTGCCCGTCGTGCAGAACCATGAAGGTGGCCCTGCCTCCTGTTGCCTCGGAGAGGGCACGGATGCGAAGGCGGCCCGACTCGAGACGGGCCTCATGATGTGCCACGTAAAAAGCATCCCGAATCTGATGCGTCACGACAATCGAACTCACGTGCTGGAGATCGCGTAACTTCACGATTTCGTCGTCAACCGTCGTGGCAATGATCGGATCGAGACCCGAGGTTGGATCGTCGAACAGCAGCAGATGTGGCCTGGCGGCCATCGCCCGTGCAATCGCCACGCGACGTCTCTGGCCGCCCGATAGCTCCGACGGTAGCCGATCGATGAAGTCCTTGAGCCCGATGAAATCCAGGACCTCTTCGACGCGGTGCTGCACCTGGTCGCGGGGCATATCGGTTTCTTCGTACAAGCGATATCCGACGTTTTCCGCGACCGTGAGCGAATCGAACAGCGCGCTTTCCTGAAACAGCATGCCGACCTCGGCACGGACCTGTAACAACTCGCGCTCGCTCATGTCACTAGTCCGATACCCATTAACGAGAATCGTCCCCGAGTCGGGTCGCAGCAAGCCGAGAATGAGCTTGAGCAGCACCGACTTCCCGCTCCCGCTCGCGCCCAGCAGGATCTTCATGCTGCCGGTCGGGATGGTGAAGCTGATGTCGCGAAGGACGACGTGGTCGTCAAACCCGAACGTCACACGGTCGAACACGACAGCGGGTAATGTTGCCGGTTCCGGTGCGAGGATCGTGGCCGAAGTCGATGAATGACTGCGCATGTTCGACTCTTGAAGGCGATGGTGAAGACGGCTCGCACAATGCGAAGCGGCAGCTGACCGGGATGAGTGCAAGGCGGGCGCCAGGGGTGGGCGCGACAGATGTGAGACGGGTTACGATACTCAGAATTGGCGAATTCGGAACGAGGTGCGATGGATCCCGTGAATGTTCCCGCGGACACAATGGCGCTCGCCGGGCGGCTCGCGCTGGCGACGTTGCTTGGCGCCGCTCTGGGAGTGAATCGGGAGATCTCGCTGAAGCCCGCAGGCTTGCGCACGCACGCACTGGTTTCGCTGGGAGCAGCGCTCATCACACTTGTCGGACTGCAACTCGGTCAATCGGCAGGCGACACGGCAGCACCCGGCCGAATCATCCAGGGACTTGTGGCCGGCATTGGATTCATTGGCGGCGGCGTAATCCTCCACCGGCGTGATGCGAAGGTGGTCCACGGATTGACCACCGCCGCTTCAATCTGGATCGCGTCGGGCACGGGCGTTGCCGTCGCGACCGGACTCTGGCGCGCCGCCCTGACGGCGGTGATCCTCTCGCTCATCGTCCTGACCCTCGGTCGTCCGCTCGATGATGCGTTGCACAAGATCGCCGACGGCGATCGAGATGAGAACTGATCCTGAAGTGCGAAAGAATCCGCCAGTGCTGGGAGTTCTTTCGCACCACCGGGTGGATCGGTCGTGTGGACTTCCCCCACGACAGCGTTTATCTCATTGGCCTCCGGGGCCGCGCCAAGCCGATTGCTCATGGTGCTTCATCAGATGCGATGAGGTGTAGGCTGTAGTCCATGGGCATCCGCGGGGCATGCACAGCGCTGGTCTTGGCCGCCACAGCCGCTTTTCAGATTCCACAAACTCCCTCAGAGCCGAAACCCGGACGTCTCATCGTCGACGCAGTCGTGCTGGATCACGCGGGCTTGCCCGTGCTGGATGTCAAACCATCAGAGCTGGAAGTCTGGATCGTTGGCTACCGGATTCCGATTGAGTCGGTAACGTTCGTCAACCCTACGGCTGATGTGCCGAGCCATCGATCGATCGCCATCCTGCTGGACGACATCAACGTCGACCCGGCGGTCATGCCGCGGGCCCGTGAAGCGGCGCGACAGTTCGTCGAACGGCTGGTCCCCAACGATCGCATGGCGATCGCGACGCTCAGCGGCACGGTATTGGAACCGAACGCCGATCGAGCCAGGCTTCTCCAACGCATCGAGGCATACGCGCCGCACGCGTGGACCGTGGATCGACTCGATACGATGGGCGCGCATCTGTTGAACACGGTGACGGCGCTTGCCCGTTTGATCGGGCCGTCAACTGATGCACGAAAAACCATCGTCGCACTCGGACCGGCCGGTCTGTTCGACACGCCGATCCCGCCACCCACCGCCGGCCGCGATCTTCGTCCCGAGTGGGTCAACGCGATGCGGGCGATGGCGGCGGCCAACATCGCGCTCTATGTGATCGATCCGACCGGCGTCGGTGGAGCCAGGACCACCGGGGGGGACAGTGGGTTCGCCCGCGAAACCGGCGGCGTGGCATTCATCAACACGAACAACATGACTGGCGTCGCGGATCGGATCATGCGCGAGGCGGGGAGCTACTACCTGATCGAGGTACGCGATCCCCCCATGGGACGGCAGATGGATCTGCGCGCGCTCGATGTCCGGGTCAACCGGCCGGGGGTTTCCGTTCGCGCCCGTCGAGCGGTACCGGGCACTCGCTGAGATCAGGTCGTGAGCTTGTAGCTCTCCAGGATGCGGATATAGTTCCCGCGCACGAATGCCATCGAGTCCGGCAAGGCTTTGTGGCTCATCGAGCCGCGCAGCTGATCGACCGATTCGTATCCTCGCTGCTCCATCCACTCCTCGAGATCCTTGCAGACGCCGCTCAGCCAGGACGGCCCGTGGTGAAGCAGGGCGGACGTGCTCATCACTACGTCAGCACCCGCCATCAGGTACTTGATCACTTCGGTCACGCTATGTACGCCCGTCGTTGCCGCCAGCGAGCACTGCACGTGCCCGTGCAACAACGCGATCCAGAGGAGAGGCAAACGAATCTCGGCCGGCGTGCTCAGTGACAGCGTTGGCGCGACGGTTCGGGTCTCGATGTCGAAGTCGGGCTGGTAAAACCGGTTGAACAACACCAGCGCGTTGGCGCCCGCGCGATCGAATCGTCCGGCCATGTGTGCAAAAGAGCTGAAGTACGGTCCGACCTTGACCGCGACGGGAATCGATACCGCCGACTTGACGCGCGCTACCACGTCGAGGTACTGCTCTTCGATTTGCGCCCCGGTACGGTGCATCGCGGTCGGAATGTAATAGATGTTCAGCTCAATCGCCTTCGCCCCGGCTTCCTGCATCAAGCTGGCAAAGTCGGCCCATCCGCGATCGGTTGTGCCGTTCAGGCTGGCAATGATCGGAATGTCGACCGCCGCCGATGCCTTTCGAATCAGTTCCAGGTACTGCGTTGGCGCAACCTCGCATCCCGCAACGACTGGAAAATACGAAAGCGCTTCACCGAAGCTGTCGGTTCCGACGCTCATGAAATAGTCGAGGGCGCCGGCGTCATGACGTATTTGTTCCTCGAACAGGGAGAACAGGACGACTGCTGATGCGCCGCAGTCCTCGAGCTCGCGGATCGTGTCGAGGCGCTGCGAGAGCGGCGACGCCGATGCGACGAGTGGATTGTTCAGCGTCAGCCCCATGTAACGAGTGGTGAGATTCATGAGACCTCCGACAGAGCTTGTCTGCTGCTGGCCGCGCGCGCCGGGGCGGCGGAACGCGCCGGCCAGCGTTCAGCCATGTTCGTGTAGACACTCCACCGCTGATCGATGTCCTGCTGCGCAACGTCGAGAAGCCGCGCGGCTGCCTCCGGGTGGGTATAGGTCAGCATCTTGTAGCGGATTTCGTTGTAGGCGTAGGCCTTGATCGGAATCGACGGCGCCGCCGAATCGAGCATGAACTCCTGCGCGTGACCGTTACTCGCCGGCCTGAATCGATACAGCGGCCAGTGGCCGCAATCGGTCGCCAGCTTCTGCTGGCGCAAACCGTATCGCATGTTGATGCCGTGGGCGATGCAGTGGCTGTAAGCGATGATCAGCGACGGGCCGTCGTGGGCTTCGGCTTCGAGAAAGGCATCCAACGTTTGTTGCGGTGACGCACCCATCGCAATCTGCGCCACGTACACATTCCCATAGGCGACCGCCATCAAGCCGAGGTCTTTTTTCCGCCCGCGCTTTCCGGCCGCCGCGAATTTTGCCACCGCTCCCCGTGGCGTCGACTTCGACGCCTGCCCGCCGGTATTGGAGTACACCTCGGTGTCGAGGACGAGTATGTTCACGTTCCGGCCCGACGCCAACACGTGATCGAGTCCTCCATAACCGATGTCGTACGCCCAACCATCGCCGCCGACGATCCAGACGCTGCGTCGCACCAGGTGTTCGAGGAGTCCGCGAAGGACCGGCGCCGCAGCTGCATCGATCGTGGCGAGCGTCACTGCAAGCGAAGCGACCCGGCGGCGTTGCGCGTCCACTTCTTCCGGCGTGACCTGACGTGCGTCGCGGATCTCCCTGACTTGCTCGGCGCCAAGCCATGGCTCGAGCGAGTTCAGCAATTCGATCGCCTGTTCGCGGTGCTTGTCGAGCGACAGACGGTAGCCGAGACCGAATTCGGCATTGTCCTCGAAGAGCGAGTTCGCCCATGCCGGGCCTCGCCCGTCCTTGTTGGTCGACCACGGCGTGGTTGGCAGATTGCCGCCGTAGATTGAAGAACAGCCGGTCGCGTTGGCGACGAGGAGCCGGTCGCCGAACAGTTGCGTCAGCAGCCGAAGATAGGGCGTTTCTCCGCAACCGGCGCAGGCGCCGGAGTACTCGAACATCGGTGTGAGGTACTGCACGCCCCTGACGAGTGAAGCGTCCATGCGTCCGTGCAGGTTTTCGGGCAGCGTTTCGAAGAAGGCAAAGTTGCCGCGCTCGCGTTCGAGCAGCGGCGCCTTCGCAGTCATGTTGATCGCGCGCGTCCCGGCAGATTCAAGGCTCTTCGCCGGGCAGGTTTCGACGCACAATTCACAGCCTGTGCAGTCTTCGACGGCAATCTGCAATGTGAAGCGCAGATTCGGAAAGCCACGGCCGGAAAGGGGCGCGGACCGGAATCCGGGCGGCGCGCCGGCGAGCGCCGCGTCGGCGTAATGGCGGACGCGGATCGCGGAATGCGGACAGACCATCGCGCAGTTGCCGCACTGGATACAAATCGACGGTTGCCATTCAGGCACTGTGTCGGAAATATTGCGCTTCTCCCAACGCGCAGTGCCCGACGGGTAAGTGCCGTCGACCGGCAGCGCGCTAACCGGCAGGTCATCGCCATGGCCCGCCATCATCATGGCGGTGACGTGTTGAACGAAGGGCGGTGCTTCCGGTGGCACAACCCGGAGACGCTCCCGTCGGCTGCTCACCTCCGATGGAACGGGGACTTCAAACAGATGCTCGAGCGCGCTATCCACCGCGGCGAAGTTCTGTTCCACCAGTTCGGTGCCTTTGCGTCCATAGGTCGCTCGAATGGATCCCTTGATCTTTTCAACCGCCTCTTCGCGCGGGAGCACGCCCGATATCGCAAAGAAGCAGGTCTGCATGATTGTGTTGACGCGTCCGGCCATCCCGGCGGCCTCGGCGACTCGATCAGCATCGATGACGTAGAAGCGAATGCGCTTGCGGATCAACTGTTCCTGCAGCGAGGCTGGTAACTCGTCCCATACTCGATCGGCGCTGACTGGACTGTTGAGGAGGAAGACCGCGCCTTCAATCGCTTCGCGCAGCATGTCGAGCTGGTGAACAAACTGAAACTGGTGACAGGCAATGAAGTGCGCCCGCTGTACCAGGTATGTCGAACGAATGGGCCGCGGCCCAAACCGCAGGTGCGAGATCGTTCTCGAACCAGACTTCTTCGAGTCGTAGACGAAGAAGCCCTGGGCATAGCCCGAGGTCTCCTCGCCGATGATTTTGATCGAGTTCTTGTTGGCTCCGACGGTGCCGTCCGCGCCGAGACCGTAGAACACGCACCCGACAACGTCTTCTGCTTCGGTCACAAACGTGCGGTCGTACTCGAGGCTCGTATGTGAGACGTCGTCTCTGATACCCACGGTGAAGTGGTTCTTTGGTGTCTCCGCCGACAGGTTGTCGATGACCGCCTTCACCATCGCCGGCGTAAACTCTTTCGAGGACAGTCCGAAGCGGCCTCCGACGATGCGTGGCATCGAACGACGAGCGCCAGACACCAAGGCCTCGCCAAAGGCAGTCATCACGTCCTGGTAGAGCGGTTCTCCCGCCGCGCCCGGCTCCTTGGTTCGATCGAGAACGGCGATCGAACGCGCACTGGATGGGACCGCCGCGAGCAGATCGGCGACGGAAAACGGCCGGAACAGATGCACCTGCACCAGTCCCACGTTCGCGCCGCGCTGGTTGAGCGATTCGACTGCTTCACGCGCCGTCTCGGCACCCGAGCCCATCATCACAACCACGCGTTCCGCGCTGGGAGCTCCGAAATACTCGAACAGCTTGTACTGGCGCCCGGTTAGTGAGGCGAAACGGTCCATCGCACGCTGGACGTGGCCCGGCAGCGCCGCGTAGTAGGGATTGACGGTCTCGCGTGCCTGGAAGTAGACATCCGGGTTCTGCGCGACACCTCGGACCACCGGACGATCCGGATTCAGCGCACGCAGACGGTGCGCCTGGACCAAGTCGTCGTCAATCATCGCGCGGACATCGTCATCGTCGAGGACTTCAATCTTGCTGACCTCGTGTGAGGTGCGGAACCCGTCGAAAAAATGGATAAAAGGAATTCGTGAAGCAAGCGTCGCGTTCTGCGCGATGAGTGCGAGATCGTGCGCCTCCTGCACGGAACTGGCGCATAGCAGCGCCCATCCGGTCATCCGCGCCGCCATCACGTCGGAGTGATCACCGAAAATCGACAGCGCCTGCGCGGCGAGCGACCGCGCGGCGACGTGAAAAACCGTTGGCGTCAACTCGCCGGCGATCTTGAACATGTTCGGGATCATCAGGAGGAGTCCCTGCGACGCGGTGAACGTCGTGGTCATCGCGCCGGTTTGCAGCGCGCCATGGACGGCTCCCGCGGCGCCTCCTTCGCTCTGCATCTCGACAACGTGCGGGACGGTTCCCCAAATGTTCGTGCGTCCGTCCGACGCCCACTGATCGGCCAGCTCGCCCATCGTCGAGGAGGGTGTAATCGGGTAGATGGCGCAGATTTCGTTGACGCGATAGGCGATCGAGGCTGCGGCCTCATTCCCGTCGAGCGTTTTCATCTTGCGCGGCATAAGAGACCTGTTCCTTCTCCGCCACCATTTCAATCGCCCCGCACGGACACTGGTCGTAACAGATCGCACAACCGGTGCAGCGCTCCAGGTCGTACCGATATCGGAGACCGGGGCCCAGTTTGATCACGGCCTGTTCGGGGCACGCGGAATAGCAACCGTCGCATTCGAAACAATTGCCGCATGACAGGCAGCGTTGAGCCTCGTATCGCGCGGCCACCGAACTGAGACCGCCGATGACTTCGTCAAACGTGGCACAACGCCGCTCGATGTCGATCGTGCTTTGGCCGCGCCGCTTCGCCTCGGCGTGATACCAGAGACGCAACTGATCGAATGTCGCGAGATGGTGTTTGGCCGGTTTGCGGTAGCTCGTATTGCGTAGCCACGCATCAATCGCACGGGCGGCCTTCTTCCCATGGCCGATTGCTGTCGTGACGGTTCGATCGAACGGCACCATGTCTCCGCCGGCGAAGACGCCTTCGCATCCGGTCTGCATGTCCGCGCCGACGACAACGGTGCCGTCTTTGCGGAAGGCAATCCCCGGGATCTTCGCGAGAAACCCAGTGTCGGTGTCCTGGCCAAGGGCGAGAATCAACGAGTCTGCTTCGAGCGTTTCAAGTTGACCGGTAGGCTGAGGAAATCCTTTTTCATCAAGCTTCATGACTTCGACGGTCACCGTCGTGCCGTCAATCTGCTTGATCGTTCTCAACCAATGAATCTTGATGCCCTCTTCGATGGCTTCGTCCGCTTCAAATCGATGTGCGGGCATCTGCTCGCGCGTGCGTCGGTAGATGATCAGCGGGTCGGCGCCAAGACGACGCGCCGTCCGTGCGGCATCCATGGCGGTATTGCCACCGCCGTAGATGGCGACGCGGCGGCCAATCTTCGGCGCATCTTCGCCGGCCTCGACGTTTTTCAGAAACTGCAGCGCGTCATAGATCTTGCCGGCGTCGCGCGCCGGAATCTCCTGGCGACGGCTGAGATGCGCGCCGACGGCAAGGAATACCGCGTCGAACCGGCCGGCCGCCTTCTCCACCAGCAAGTCCTCTACTTTGTGGTTCAGAACAATTTCGACACCGAGTTGCTCGATGCGCCTGATCTCGGCATCGAGCACTTCACGTGGCAGGCGGTATTTCGGGATTCCAAAGTGCATCATGCCACCCGCCATCGGACCGGCTTCGTAGATCACGGCGGCATGGCCGAGCAATGCGAGATGCCACGCGGTCGACAGCCCGCTGGGACCGGCACCCACAACGAGCACTCGCTTGCCGGATCGCGGAAGCCGCGGCTGAATCGTCCAGCCATTGGCGAGCGCCTCATCCCCGAGGAAACGCTCGACAGCGTGGATGCTGACCGTTTCATCGACATCCTTGCGATTGCACGAGTCTTCGCACGGGTGATAGCAGACGCGTCCATGGACGGCCGGCAACGGATTGTCTCGAACGATGATTTCCCAGGCTGCGCGGTAGCGGCCGGCCTGCGCTTCACCGAGCCAGGCCTGAACGTTTTCGCCCGCGGGACATGCGCTGTTGCAGGGCGGCAGGCGATCGACGTAGAGAGGGCGCATGGTGCGCATGGCGCGCGGATGACGGTGTGGATCGCGAGGGTCGATATTCGCCACGGCCGGCTCCCCTGATGTGGTGAGGAGGCGTCAACTCAGTTTGAAACGCGTGAAACACCATCGCACCGAGCAATGTCCGAGCCACGGAAGTTGCCAGGCGAACAGACGGTCCCGGTAGCGGGTGGAGATGGGAACAGGCCGGATTTCGCGAGTGCGGCAGTGACGAACGCGGTGGGGCTTCGCTTACTGAGAATCCGGCGAGGTGACCTGCCGGATTTCCGGCAGCCTGAAGAGCCGCCTCACTGCATCAGCATCGCTGTCCACGCAGCTTCCGCCTCGGTGAGCGAAACGCCGATGGCGCTCGAGAACCGCTGCCGGATCGTGGTCAGGTTGTCGTCGCGACCGCTGATACGAAAGAGCTCACGGACTCGATCGATGCCATAGGTATCGACCACGAACCGCATGAACGAGCCGGCCTCGCGATAGCTCAACACCTCATCGGGGATCCCGCGGAAGTCGCCGGTCGTGACTACTCGATCCAGCGGTAGCGCGAGCGTCCGGATCTGGAGATACAGTCGGCAGGCCTGGTGCACAGGTTGGCCGTTGAACACTGACTCGAAGTCGCCCTTCGCCGGGTTGGTCTGGAACGCGACGGCGATTCCCTCATTGAAAAAGTCGGACGGGCGCCCGATCAGCGCGGTGTAGATGTGCACAACTTCGTGATTGTCGGTCGGCCATAACGTATGAATCTCAAACGTCGCGGGCTCGGCGAATCCGTTGGTGTTGTATTTGCCAGTGTGATCCCCCATGTCCTGGCGGCTTCGATACTTGTAATAGTCGATCTTCTGGGGGACCTGCACGCCAAGTGTGGCGATTGCCCACGAGTGATAGCTTTCCTGCCAGTTCGTGTCGATGGTGTCGCCCGACGCCGCGTGATATCGGAAGTTGACGCTTTCAGAGGCGAGGGGAAGAGCAGGTTGCGACGGGGATGTCGGGCTGCCTGACCCGCCGCAGGCGTGCGACACCACGATCAACGCCATCGCCAACGCGAATCGATTTGTGCTCCGGATGTCCATAGGGTGGTTGATCTCGTGCGAGCGCTCCTTGCAAATCCTGTGCTCGCACTTCCCCGTTGACGAGGATCTCGAGAATGCGGATGGGCGGGGATCTGCGGTCCGCGTTGTTGCATGGGCAATTATATAGCGATATTACTATGTCGTAAACCCGGGATGCGGGCCGCCGGATCCGGTTAGCGCCCGGCGAAGGCACTCACCGCAGCCACCGCGAGATCCGGCCGATCGCTGATCAACGCGTCAACGCCCCACTCGAGGAGCCGCCGCATGTCGGCAGGTTCATTCACGGTCCAGACTTTGACCACCAGTCCGGCGCGGTGGGCGTGCGCGATGAAGTGGCGCGAGACGATTCGGGTCGGTCCCGAACGTTCCGGGACCTGGAACTCGCGGTAGGCTTCCTTGCCGAGAGGCCATCGCACCCAGGATCGGTAGAGCGCCAGGCGGACTTCCTCGCGCGAGGCGCCGGTCGGGACCACCGGCTCGAGTCGGCGCGCGGTACGCAGGACGCGCCATCCGAACGATCCGAACGCGACGCGGTCAGCCGCCTTCTCGGCGCGGACATCCTCGATCGCCAGCCGTGCCAGTTCCGGATCGTTGGTCTTCAGTTCGATGATCAGCGGCACGCCGGGATATCGCGCCAGGACCTGCCGCAGCCGTGGCACACCATGACCCTGGCCGCGATAGGGGAATGGACCCGTCGTCTCCGCGCGGCGCCGGCCGTCTGACGGCGTGAACCAGTGCGCCGCATCGACACGCGCGAGCTCATCCGCCGTCAACGCTGCGACCGGTCCCGTCGCATTCGTCGTCCGCTCGAGTGTCGCGTCGTGATGAACGACCACAATCCCGTCGCGCGACAGCCGGACGTCGAACTCGAGACCATCGGCCCCGAGAGAGAGACCGTAATCGAACGACGCAATCGTATTCTCGGGCCGAAGCGCCGCCCCACCGCGGTGCGCGTAAACAAGAGGACGCAAGGGAACATCTTAGTGGAATTGCTGACTTCGTGAATTGGCGAGTCGGTGAATTGGCACGGTGTCATGTCAACCGAATTCGCCAATTAACCAATCCGCCAATTCCAGCGTAAGATGCCCTATGGCCTCGGAACTCCCCTCAACCCTGGGCGCGCTGCGCGCCTCGGTGTCGGCCGGCCGCGTGTCGCGCCGCTCCGTAAAAGACGAAATCCGCGAGAACCTGATCGCCCGGCTCCGAAGCGGGCACACGATTTTTCCCGGCATCATCGGGTTCGACGAAACCGTGGTGCCGCAGATCGTCAATGCGGTGCTCTCGCGTCATAACTTCATCCTGCTCGGCCTTCGCGGGCAGGCCAAGAGCCGCATCCTGCGGGCGTTGACCGACCTGCTCGACCCGTCGATTCCCGTCGTGCCGGGCTGTGAAATTCACGACGATCCGCTTGCGCCACTGTGTTCGGCATGCCGCGCTCGCATTGCCTCCGAAGGGGATGCATTGCCAATCGCGTGGCTGCCGCGCGACGCTCGATTTGTCGAAAAACTCGCGACACCGGACGTGACGATTGCCGACATGATCGGCGATCTCGATCCGATCAAGGCGGCGCGGGCATCGTTGCAGTTGTCCGATGAGCTGACGATGCACTATGGATTGCTGCCGCGGGCGCATCGCGGAATCTTCGCGATCAACGAACTGCCAGACCTGGCCGGCAAAATCCAGGTCGGTCTCTTCAACATCCTTCAGGAAGGGGATGTTCAAATCAAAGGATATCCGGTGCGACTGCGGCTCGATGTGCTGCTCGTCTTCAGTGCCAACCCTGAGGACTACACCGCACGCGGCAAGATCATTACGCCGCTCAAGGACCGCATCGGTTCTGAAATCCGCACGCACTACCCCGCGACGCGGCACCACGCCATGGCGATCACGGCGCAGGAAGCGTGGCTCGAGCGGGGCAAACGCGGCGCTGTCGACATTCCTGATTTCGTACGCGAAGTGGTCGAGGAAGTGGCGTTTCAGGCACGCCAGGACTCGAAGATCGACAAGCGCTCCGGCGTCAGCCAGCGGCTGCCGATCTCACTGCTCGAGAACGTCGTCTCGAATGCCGAACGTCGCGCGTTACTTGGCGACGAATCGGTCATCGTACCGCGGATCACCGACATCTACGCCGCACTGCCGGCGATCACCGGGAAGTTTGAACTGGAATACGAGGGGGAGCTGCGCGGAGCGGACAACGTCGCGCGCGACGTGATCCGGAATGCGGTCAGCAACGTGTTCGGTGGCTACTTCGGATCGGCAGACCTGCGCCAGGTGACTGAATGGTTCGATCTTGGCGGCACTCTGCAGATCGACGACACGCTCGACGCGCGCTCGTTACTCGAACGCGCCGCCGAGGTCCAGGGCCTGGAGGATCTCATCCGCCACGCCGGTGTTCGTCCGAATGCGGAGCCGCCAATGCAGGCCGCCGCAGTCGACTTCGTCCTCGAAGGGATGTACGCGCAAAAGAAGATCACGCGATCGGACGAGTTCCAGTATCAGGCGACGGAACAACCGCGACGGCCCGCCCGCCCCGCCGCCACCGAATCGATCGAGGATTTTCAGATGCCGGGCCAGAAGAAGAAGTACTACAACTGATTGGGTGCCAAGAGTGCCAGGGGTGCCAAGGGTGCCAGGGGTGCCGGGTGCCAAGGGTGCCAAGGGCGCGATTAGCGCCGCGAGAACAATAAGTGAAATATCGCTACTCCAAATTCACCGGCGAAGATCTCGACGGGATCGATCTCGAGGAGCTGCTGTCGCGTCTCTCCGATCTTCTCTTATCGAGCGGCTTCGATGATGGCTATTCGATGCCCGGCGAAGACGGCCTCTCGATGCAGTCGCTCCATGACGCGATCATGGAGGCGCTGCTCAACGGAGGGCTGCTGTCGGAGGACACGCTCGAGCGGCTGCTCGGCAAGGACTGGCAGACGAGCGAGGATGCCGAGGAGCGGCTTGACGAACTGATTCAACGAATCATCGAGAAACTCCAGCACCAGGGTTACGTGTCGACCTCGCCGGACCTCGAGGCGGAGCGCGAGCGGCGCGAACGGGGGATCGGAGGCCGCGGCCGCCAGGAACAGCAGTTCAAGTTCGAGATCACCGACAAGAGCCTCGATTTTCTCGGCTACCGGGCGCTCCGCGATCTGCTCGGCTCGATTGGCAAGAGCAGCCTCGGACGTCACGACACGCGGGAGATGGCGACCGGAGTCGAAGCCAGCGGCGCACCGAAGCCGTACGAGTTCGGCGACACGATGAATCTCGATGCCAGCGCGACAATCCTGAATGCGGTGATGCGCAACAACGCGGCGCGCTCGGCGTCAGGCGGCGCCGGCGGACCGCTTCGCATCGATGTCGATTATGAAGACTTGATGGTGGCGCAAGGCGAGTACCAAAGCTCGTGCGCGACGGTGTTGATGCTCGACTGCAGTCACAGCATGATTCTCTACGGCGAGGATCGCTTCACGCCGGCCAAGCGTGTCGCCCTTGCGCTGGCCAATCTCATCCGGCTTCAATATCCCGGCGACGCACTGAAGGTCGTGCTGTTTCACGACTCGGCTGAAGAGATTCCCCTCAGCCAGCTCGCCCGGGTCAAGGTCGGTCCTTACTACACCAACACGCGTGAAGGCCTCCGGCTTGCCCGCCGTTTGCTGGAACGGCAGCAGAAGGACATGCGTCAGATCATCATGATTACCGACGGCAAGCCGTCCGCGCTCACGCGCCCGGATGGCCGCATTTACCGCAACGCGTTCGGCCTCGACCCGTTCATCGTCTCGGAAACCGTCGCGGAGGTGGCGGCGTGCCGCAACACGGGCATCCTGATCAACACGTTCATGCTCGCGCGGGACTACGATCTGGTCAGCTTCGTTCGCAAGGTCGCTGAGATTTGCCACGGCAAGGCATACTTCACGACGCCGCGCACCCTGGGGCGCTACGTGCTGATGGACTATATGGACAAGAAGACGAGGACTGTGCACTAAGTCGATTGCGGATTGAGGAATGATGATTGCCGATTTATTGATTGATGAGTTGCGATTGAGATTGCCGCGTGTGGGGTGTCGCGCCAATCATCAATCATCACTCTCAATCGACAGTCGGCAATCCAAACATCCGCAATCACCAATCGCCAATCCGCAATAAGACGATGCTTCCCGTCACCATTCCGCTTTTCCCGCTGCCGAACGTCGTGCTGTTTCCGAGCGTGTGCCTGCCGCTCCACATCTTCGAGCCGCGCTACCGCGAGATGGTGGCGGACGCGCTCGACGGCGATCGCATGATCGGGATGGTATTGCTGCGCCCGGGATGGGAGGGGGAGTACGAAGGCCGCCCGCCAATTTATCGCGTCGGCTGCGCCGGGCTGATCACCCACGCCGAACGGACAGACGATGGCCGCTACAACATCGTGCTGCGAGGATTGCACAAGTTCCGCGTCGACGACGAAGATCACGCGCGGCGTTACCGAATCGCCGCAATCGAGCCGATCCTCGAGCCACTGGCCGAGCACGAGCGGCCGACGATCACCGCTGAACGGCGGCGGCTGGAAGCGCTGCTCGTTCCCCAGCCCTCCGGCCGCGGCGTCGATCACACGATGCCGCCGTCGATGCCCGATGAAGAACTGGTCAATGCGCTGGCGCAGTACCTCGATCTCGAGGTCGTTGAAAAGCAGGCGCTGCTCGAGCGCGACGGGCTGGTGCAGCGCTGCCGGTCACTCATCGAGCTGCTCGAAATGAAGATGCTGACCGTGCACCATTCCTGGGGCGCAGGCAGGCACTGACCCGACTTACTTCTTCACAGGCTTCGTGGTCGTCTTCGCCGGTGCGGGGCGATACTCGACGCGGACGTTACTGATCACCGCGACCGTTCGGCCCGGCGTTGCCGTTTCACGGCCGGCGGTTGTCGTGGCATCGAGTATCTCGCCGAGAATGCTCACCTCGTTCACCGCCGCCGGGATGCTGATTCTGATCTCCTCTTTGCCGAGCGGCGCAACCGCCTTGACGCCGCCGGGACCGGCTCCTCCGGAAATGCGTTCGTAGAGGTCGCGCGCGGTCCGGAACTCGGTCTGTACCGCGCCGCGATCCAGCAAGTCCCCTTTCATCGACAGCACGGCGACAACCGCGGTGTATTTCGCAAAGCCCCGGCCGGCGCGGATATCTTCATCTGAATAGGTGTGACGGTTGTGCAGATCGAACAGCAAGGCCGCCGTGTTGACGTGCGGCGGCATCGTGACCCGCACGCCGCCGGCTGGATCGTTCCCGGCCAGCACGAAACAATATGACGCACCCGTCTTGACGCCGACGCCGAGCGGTTCGGGACAATTGATCTGCGCCGGTTCGATCTTCGGCGGCGCCGGCGGTGCCGGTTTTCGGGTAGACGTGCGGGATCGCTGCGCGGAGGCGTCGGAAGCAGTGACGAGCATCACCACCGCTGCGATCGCGGATAAATATCGCATGATCGAAGTATAGCGTCTCGCTGCTCGCTTCCCGCCGCCGGCCGCTCGCTGTTGGCTCCTGGCTAAGCCTGCACTGACCGTGCGATGCACTCATGCACTTGCGCGACCCCTTCGGTAAGCGATGCAGGGCCAGGCTGGAGGATGTAGGTCGACTTGATTTCGTAGATCTGGTCGCGCTGCACGGCCGTGGTGTCGCGCCAGCCGGGCCGCTCGACGATGGTCCGCTTCTTCATCGCTTTCCCGCACCAGGAGGCGATGATGATTTCGGGATCCGCCGCACAGACCGCATCGCCGCTGACAATTCGATCCTTGGCCAATGATGCGCTTCGCAACTGAGGAAAGATCGGATCGCCGCCAGCAATCTCGATCAATTCATCGACCCAGCAGATGCCGGAAATCAACGGGTCATCCCATTCCTCGAAGAATACCCGCGGGCGCCGAGGCAGTTGCGCGGCGCTATCGCGAACCCGTTCAAGTCCGCGTTCCAGGTCGTCTGCAAGCGCCTCACCGGCTGCCGGCCGGCCGACGAGGGCGGCGACGGTTCGGATCATCCGGAGAATTTCCGAGATCGTACGCTGGTTGAACACGACGACGTTGTAGCCACGCCGAATCAGCTCGGCGGCGATGTCCGCCTGCAGATCCGAGAAGCCGAGAATCAGGTCCGGCTTGAGCGCGTCAATCTTTTCGAACCGCGCGTTGATAAACGCCGACACCTTTGGCTTCGTGCGCGCTTCCGGCGGCCTGACGGTGTATCCCGAGATCCCGACCACGCGATCGCCTTCGCCAAGCAGATACAGTGTCTCAGTTGTCTCTTCGGTGAGACAGACAATGCGTCGCGGCCAGGTAGAATCGGGCATCGGAATGGGAGCGAACAGCGAGAAGCGAACAGCCAGACGACCGTCAGCCGCTATCTCTTGATCAGATTCAGAAACTCCGACCGCGTCCGGGCGTCGGTGCGGAACGCGCCGAGCATGGCGCTGGTGACGGCAACGGAATTCTGTTTTTCCACCCCGCGCATCGCCATGCAGAGATGTGTCGCCTCGGTGACGACGGCGACGCCCAGCGGCCTGATCTTTTCAAGAAGAGTGCTCGCCACCTGGTTGGTCAACCGCTCCTGCACCTGCAGCCGCCGGGCGTAAATGTCCACCAGGCGCGGGATCTTGCTCAAACCAACGACCTTGCCGTTGGGGATGTAGGCAACGTGACACTTCCCGAAAAACGGAAGCATGTGATGTTCGCAGAGGCTGTAGAAGTCGATGTCCTTCACGATCACCATCTCGTTATAATCGACCGTGAAGAGCGCGTTGTTGAGCGTGGCGTCGACGTCGGCGCCGTAGCCGCTCGTCAGGAAGCGCAGCGATTGCTCCATCCGCTTTGGCGTGTCGCGCAGCCCCTCGCGCGATGGATCTTCTCCGAGACCCGCCAGGAGCTGCTTGATGATGTCCTGCATCCTCTTATTCTATCTCCTGGTTTTTTCACCGAGCCCGGTGCAGGGAGCGGCCCAGACGCCGGTGCCGTCAACCGACGATGCCGCCGATCCTGATGCGCTCTACGCCAAACGCGACAATGTCGCGTTCGCACAACGGGCCGCGGCTGTCTGGCAAGCACGACTGCAGAAGAATCCGAACGACTTCGAATCGGCCTGGAAGCTTGCGCGCGCGACCTACTGGATTGGCACGCAAGGTCCAGCCGCCGATCGGCGGCCGGCGCTGGAGCAAGGGATCACTGCCGGACGCGCAGCCACGCGAGTCCAGCCGAATCGTCCGGAGGGACACATGTGGCTCGCCGCGGCCATGGGAGCGCTCGCCGAATCATTCGGTCTGCGCCAGGGACTCAAATACCGTACCGAGATCAAGAACGAACTCCTGACCGTGTTACGACTCGACCCCGCCTACGAACAAGGATCCGCTGACCGCGCGCTGGGACGCTGGTATTACAAGGTGCCAGGCCTCTTCGGCGGCAGCGATCAGAAATCCGAAGAGCACCTGCGTCGCTCCCTGACCTACAACCCGAACAGTTCCGCATCGCTGTACTTTCTCGCCGAGACACTCATTGCGCTCAAGCGAAAGCCGGAAGCAAAGGAGACGCTGCAGCGTGTGCTCGACGCACCGATCGATCCTGGCTGGGCGGCCGAAGATCGGGATTTCAAGGCCAAGGCGAAGAAGTTGATCGAGACTTTCAAGTGAGTCTCGAGTCGTCCCCGCGATCAATCAACATCGTTCACTGTCACACTGCGATCGAGCCTAGAGATCAACAGGAGAAGGGAGAAGGGAGGAGCCCAAGAAGAGATCCTCCTTTCTCTTGTTTTTCTCTAAGACATGATCGCACCGTGAGTGTGAAGGATGCTCATTGAGGTTCCCGGTACGTCTGTCGCATCTCGAACAGCTGAAGCCGGCGGGCCAAACCAGTGGCCGTCGTCTCGTCGTTCTGCCGTTCTGCCAGCGCTAGCGCCTCGCGTCCCGTTCTCAGTGCATCGTCGAACCGTCCGACCTCCGCGTACGCGGCCGAGAGTGTCTCGAGCGACATGATGTCCTGCCGTGCTGTGATCGATGCGGCGCGCTCGGCGAGTTCAACGGCGCGCGGGCCGTTGCGAATCGAATCTTCCGGCGCGGTCGCGAGCAGCCAGGCCAGACGATTCAGCAGAAATGGCCTGTCGGGTGCGGCGTTGAGCGCGAGCGCAAACTGCTCGGCCGCGCGTACACGTTTACCGCGTGCGGCATAGGCCTCTGCGAGATTCGCATGCGCTGACGAGTAGTCCGGGTCCAGCGCAAGCGCTCGCTCCAGGTGAAGGATGCACTCATCGAGCTTGCCGGACCCGCACAGGATAGGACCGAGATTGGCATGCGCCGCCGCGCTCGTGTCCTTCAGGCGAACCGCCTCGCGAAGCTCGCGCTCCGCGTCAGCGAGTCGCCCGGCGGCTTGCAGATCGATTGCGTAGTTCACGCGCGCGCGCGGATTGTTCGGCCGCTTCTCGACCGTGTCCTGCCATATCCGTTCGTCGCTCCAGTAATCGCGATTGCGTGCGTAGGTTGCAGCCCCACACGCGATCGCGATACCTCCGACAATGATGACCGTCAGCGTGACCGCGATGATGCGGCGGCGGCGCAGGTCAGAAATAGAGAGATCGAGAACTCTTTGACCGATGAGATAGGCAGCAACCACTGCGGCGACGATGAGCGCTGCCAGCGGTAAGTACATCCGGCGTTCGGCGGCGATCTCAGTCGCCAGCGGAAGCACGCTCGACGAAGGTGCCAAAGTCACAAAGAACCACCCGCCTGGAAATCCCCAGGGCCGGCGTCGAACGATCGCAACACCCGTTGCCACGACGATGATGGCCAGAGGCAGTGCGTACTGCGCGACTTGAGCGATCGAACGCGCCATCGGCCAGCCGTCGTAGTCGAGCGAGAGCGGCGATCCGGTGAGCGACAATCGCGCGTAGTGGACGATGACACCGCTCTGCGTCAAGAGATAGGTCCACGGTGTCCAGCCCTCGCGGGCAAATCCAATCGAATGCGGCCAGCGCTCCATCGCCACGAGCACGGCGAGAATGATCCAGGTGGCGGCGAGCCCGGCATACAACGATCGGCGGCTTTGCCTTATCGTTGCGGGATCCGCGGTCGCAAATATCCAATCCCACAACCCAACGATGAATGGCGCGGCCACCATTGTCTGTTTGCTGCCCATCCCGAGCGCGCACGAGGCGATTGCCGCGGCCGTCCACAGTCGAGGCGCATTCCACGCGCGAATCGAGCAGTAGAGCGTCAAAAAAAAGAAGAGCCCCATCAGCACTTCAGTGCGTTGAGCGACGTAAGTGATCGCGTCGGTCAACAGCGGATGGACTACCCAGATCAACGACGCCACGAACGCGAGCGGCGTTGATACCTGTCCAAATCGCGCTCGCAGACGCGGCGTGCACAACGTACGGCGAATGACGCCGTACATTGCGAGTGCCGTGAGCACATGCAGCAGCAGATTGAAGAAGTGATAGCCCCACACGTTTCGAAGAAAACGTTCGCGCAGTTCCGGCGGGGCGGAAGGCCCGCCTGGCGATAAGACATCCCTCACCTCTTCAGGCGCCAGCGCGTAGTTAATCGCCAACGTCAGGCTGGCGATCGGACGGCCGGAAACCGGCGATTCCTCAGGCGCTGACATCGATGTCGTGGGCGGCCACAATGCCTTGATGTTCGGGTTGTCCGCGATGGCGAACTTGTCGTCCATCACGAACACGCCGGCAAAGCTCGTTGAGTAGGCCCAGACGGCAGCTGCAATCAACACCACGACGACGAGCCATGTCGACACTGCGTTCGAAAGACGCGGTGCCAATGCAGGGTCCTGCGGTTTGCGGGATGGCGATCTGGGTTTCTTGGCGGCCACTCGGGCAGTCCGTCCGAATCAGTGTACAGAAGTGACGGACTTGATCTCGGCAGGCGGCGCACTGCCAGGCGCGCCGGTCAAAGACGCGGCACGCGCTCCCGACTCACGCTGCGCGCGTTCGAGCAGTGACGTCAGCGTCGGTTTGGGTCGAACGACTGCGAAGATCTGATAGGCAAACAGGGACCTGCTGACGGCCATCAGGGCTTTGTTGACTGCGATCAAGAACCGGCCGAGCAGGCCGTTGCCGACTGCAAGTGGAAACGGCGCTGGCACGCCGCGCATCTCGAGGACCTCAAAACCCGATTGCTCGAAGAGTCGCCGGAACGTGGCAAACGTGAACAGGCGCGTGTGGGTCAGATCAAGAATTCCGCGCTTGCCGTAGTTGAACTGACCAAGCAGGAGCATCAGGCGGACGATGATGAAGGCCACGTTGCCGGTGCTGACGGCCAGTTTCAGGTCGCGATTGCGCGACGCCGCAGCGAGAAAGTCGTCGACGAAATTCTCAGGAGAGCCGAGATGCTCGATCACATCGAGCATGATCGCGTAGTCGAAGTGTTCGAGATCGAGTGGAAAGGGGCGCTCGTTCAAATCGTGCAGATAGAACGCATCGACGGAGTGGGTCTGACCGAGCGGCACGGCATCGATCCCGGTCGTGTGACAGCCACGAGTCCGTAAGGCATCACCGAGGTAACCTCCGGCACAGCCAATGTCGAGTACTCGAGCATTGGGTGTGATGCGATCTCTTGCCAGCGTGTGCGGACTCTCGAAATCGAGCTTCGCCGTGTACGGGCTTTCAGCCGCACCCGCAGGGCGGCAGTCGAATTTTCGATCGTAGAAAATCGAGAGCTCCTGGGCGCGGGCTTTGACGCACGCCATGACCGCATCTTTCGCGTACACGATTCCGTTCACCCGCGAAATCTCGTCGCCGTAATAGGTCGGAATCGGAATCTCACGAATGCGCAGCCCGGCAAGCAGCAGCTGAATGATGATCTCCGTGTCAAAGTGGAAAACGTTGCTGTTGCGATGAAACGGAATTCGCCGCAGCGCGGACGCGGAATAGAGCCGGTATCCGGAGTGCCATTCGGTCAAGTGCGCGCCGAGCAGCCGGTTCTGTGTCCAGGTCAGGATACGGTTGCCGATGAATTTGTAGAGCGGCATGCCGCCACGCCGCGCATCTCCTTTCCGCATCATGCGCGAACCAAACACCGCATCCGCCTGCCCGGTTGCCAGCGGTTCGATCAGCTCCGGTAAGCATTCCGGCGCGTACTGGCCGTCGCCGTGAATCAAGGCGACGAAATCGAAGCCGTACTGAATCGCGTAGTGGAATCCGATCTTCTGGTTACCCCCGTAGCCCTGATTCTCAGGATTGAAGAGGACCGACAGGGTGAATGGAAGCGTTTGATCGCGACGGAGGACTTCCCCCTGATCGAATGTCTGGTCGGTCGAACTGTCGTCGATGACGAGCACTTCGACGTCGTAATCGTGCAGCAGCCGGGCGGGGATTCGGCCAAGCGTCTGCTGAATCGTCTTCTCGGCATTGTAGGCCACGATGAAGACCAACAGGCGCTGACGCGGGTTCCCGGTCATGAATACTTGTAGAAACCCTGCCCGGATTTCCGGCCCAGACGGCCGGCGAGGACCATCCGCTTCAACAGCGGCGGAGGGGCGTATGCCGGCTCGCGGTATTCGTCGAACATGATGTTGGCGATGTAATACGTCGTGTCGAGGCCGACGAAGTCGAGCAGCGTAAACGGCCCCATCGGATATCCACACCCGAGCTGCATGCCCTTGTCGATATCCTCGAGCGTGCCGAGGCCATGCTCGTACGAACGAATCGCATCGAGCAGATACGGGACCAACAGGCGATTGACGATGAAACCGGGCTTGTCTGGCGCCGTGATCGGTTCCTTCCCGAGCGACTTCGCAAAGGCGAACACGGTATCGTAGGCGTCGTCACTGGTGGTAAGCCCGCGGATGACCTCGACCAGCTTCATGATCGGCACCGGGTTGAAGAAGTGCAGGCCGGCAAATCGATCCGGGCGTTTCGTTCGCGACGCCAGTTCAGTGATGCACAACGACGACGTGTTCGAACAGAAGATCGTTGCGTTGCCGACAATGCCGTCGAGTGCGGCGTAGGTTTTTGCCTTCTCGTCGACATTCTCGATGATCGCTTCGACGATGAGGTCGCACGGCGCGAGATCCTCGAGTTTCGTCGTGCCCGACAGATTGCCAAGCGTGCGCTCTTTATCCTGAGCCGTCACCTTCCCTTTTTCGACGCCGCCGGCGAGAAACTTCTCGACGCGCCCCATACCTTTCTTTACGAGTGAATCTTCGACTTCGCGGACGATGGTCTTGTAACCCGCCGCCGCCGAGACCTGCGCGATGCCGGCTCCCATGAGGCCGCAACCGAGGACGCCTACTGTCTTTATCGTCATAGTGTCAGTTTTTGGTTTGCTGATGATTAAACAGTCTCAACCACCGCGGCTATCCCCTGGCCGCCGCCGATACAGGCTGTTGCGAGGCCGCGCTTGAGGCCACGCCGCCGTAGTTCGAGCGTCAGCGTCAGGAGCAAGCGCGTGCCGGTCATCCCCAGCGGATGGCCGAGGGCGATCGCACCTCCGTTGACGTTGGCCCGGTCGCGATCGAGGCCCAGTTCCTTTTCCACGGAAAGGTACTGAGCCGCGAATGCCTCGTTGACCTCGATGAGATCGATCTCCGATAGCGACAACCCTGCGCGCTCGAGGACGCGGCGCGTCGCCGGTACGGGACCCATTCCCATCAGCGTCGGATCGACGCCAACGGTTGCCCAGTGTGTGAGCTTCGCAAGAGGTTTCAGGCCGTGCGCCTTGACGCCTGCGTCCGACGCAAGCAGGAGCGCGGCACCGCCGTCGACGATCCCTGAGGCGTTTCCCGCGGTCACGCACCCGTTCTTGCTGAACGCCGCCGGCAGTTTTGCCAGTCCCTCGAGCGTCGAGTCCGGCCGCATGTGATCGTCGCGTGCGAATGCTTCGACCCCCTTACGCGACTTGATTTCGACCGCGACCACTTCGTCGTCGAATCGGCCAGCGTTCCATGCCGCAGCGGCGAGCCGCTGGCTCCTCAAGGCGTAGCCATCCTGCTCCTGGCGCGAGACACCGTACTTCGCAGCACAGTTCTCGGCGGTCGCGGCCATTGTGCAGCCGCAATGCGTGTCGAGCAGCGCTGACCATAACGTGTCCTCGAGCTGACCCTGTCCGAGCCGCAAGCCGCTGCGCAGCCCCCGGATCACATGCGGCGCCTGGCTCATGCTCTCCATGCCGCCAGTGAGCACGACATCCGCTTCGCCAAGCCGGATCATTTGTCCGCCGCTGATGGCTGCCTGGATACCGGACCCGCAGAGGCGATTGACCGTCAGCGCCGGGACCTCGATCGGCAGTCCAGCCTTGAGCCCGACGTGCCGCGCGCCATAGACCGCGTCAGCGCTCGTCTGCAGAACGTTGCCGAAGACGACATGATCGACGACTGCCGGCGCGACGTGCGTGCGCTCCATCGCCGCGCTCGCGGCGATCGCACCCAGGTCGAGGGCGGAGAAATCCTTCAGTTTGCCCGTGTAGTCCGCCATGGGCGTGCGAGCACCACCAACAATAAAGATGTCTGTCTGCATTTCTCACTTTGCGCTGGGGCCCACCCCCAGCGCCTACCAGCCCTCGCCTAAGCTCGGGCCGCAAGATCGTAGCGACTTGCTACTTAGTCAACATTGTATGAGGCGGAGTCACAAATCATCACTCGCCACTCGGTTGGCGATCGCCGTGCCTGTTTCGCGCGTCCCGAGGTTGCCGCCGATGTCGGGTGTTGCCTCACGAGCGGTGACCGTCGCGAGCACGGCGCGGTCAATTGCTGCGGCCTCGTCGCGGAGTCCCAGATTCTCCAGCATCAACCCCGCTGACAAGATCGCACCGATCGGATTCGCGATGTTCTTTCCCGCGAACTTGGGCGCGGACCCATGCACTGGTTCGAACATCGACGTCTTCCCAGGATGTATGTTTCCCGACGCCGCCATTCCCAGACCGCCCTGAAACGTCGCCGCGAGATCAGTAATGATGTCGCCGAACAGGTTGTTCGTCACGATGACCTGAAACTGTGCCGGGTCGAGCACCATATACATCGCCAATGCATCGATGTAATAGTGCGACGCCTCTATCCCCGGGTACCCGGCCGCAACTTCCTTGAACACCCGCTGCCACAGTGCGTGGCCGTGCGGCATGGCGTTGCTCTTGTCGGCCATACAGACCTTCGACAATCCGCGCGATGTCGCGAACTCGAACGCGTAGCGAATGATGCGATGCACCCCTCGATAGGTGTTGATTTCCTCCTGCGTGGCGACCTCGTCGTCGGTTCCGGCCTTGAATCGGCCGCCAATCCCGACGTACACGCCTTCAGTGTTCTCGCGAAAGACGACGAAGTCGACGTCCTGTGGGCGGCGCCCCTTTAACGGACAGAGCCGCTCGTCCAGGAGCTTGACCGGGCGATAGTTGACGTAGAGATCGAGCTCGAACCGTGTGCCAAGCAAAATGTCACGCGCGTGGCGATTGTCCGGCACGCGTGGATCGCCGAGGGCGCCGATGAAGATCGCGTCAAAGCTCCGCAGCGTGTCGTACCCGTCAGGTGGAATCGTGACGCCGGTCTGAAGGAAGTCATCCGCGCTCCACGGCAGATGCTCGAGTTCAAACGTGCGGCCGAACTTCTGACCGACAGCTTCGATCACCTTTACGGCTTCAGCAGTGACCTCTTTGCCGATGCCGTCGCCTGGGATGATGGCGAATTTCACGGTCTTAGCTCCAAGCTCCCAGCTGCCAGCTGCCAGCTCCCAGTCGCCAGCTCCCAGCTCCAGACTTTTCGAGAACACTCCAGCTGGAAGCTGGAAGCTGGAAGCTGGAAGCTGGAAGCTGGAATCGACATCACAGCGATTCCAGAGCCAGCGCCATGCCCATTCCCCCGCTGACGCACAGTGTCGCGAGACCTCGGCGCGCGCTGCGGCGGCGCATCTCATATAACAAGGTGACGACGATACGGGTGCCGGTGCAGCCGATGGGATGCCCGAGCGCGATGGCGCCGCCGTTGACGTTCAGCTTCTCCGCTGGAATCGGTTCATCACGCAAGACCGCGAGCACCTGCGGCGCGAACGCCTCATTCAATTCAACCAGATCGAAATCCGCCAGCTTCAATCCTGTCCGCTGAAACAGCTTTCGCATCGCCGGCACCGGACCGATCCCCATCATTCGGGGATCAACGCCGGCAGATGCCCATCCGATGATCCGCGCGAGCGGCTCGAGGCCGAGCGCCTGAGCGCGCGACCCGCTCGTCAGCACGACGGCGGCGCCGCCATCAGTGATGCCAGACGAGGTGCCCGCGGTGATGATCCCCGGCTGCCCTTCGACCTTTGGAAAAACTGGTCCGAGCTTCTTGAGCGATTCCAACGTCGTGTCGGGTCGCGGATGCTCGTCCGAGTCGATCTTCGTCGTCCGCCCTTTGGGATCGGTCACGTCCACCGGCGCGATCTCGTCGCGAAAACGTCCTTCCGCGATCGCTGCTGCCGCGCGACGCTGTGTTTCCACGGCATACGCGTCAGATGCCTCACGCGTGATCTGGTAATCGCGCGCCAACACTTCCGCCGTCTCACCCATGATCATCCCGCAAAGCGAACAGGTGAAGCCGTCGCGATACATCGCATCGACCAGCGCGAAGTTGCCCATGCGACGTCCCCAGCGTGCATCCTCGGAGTCGATCAGGTATGGCATGCGACTCATGGACTCGATGCCGCCCGCGACGGCGACCTCCAATTCGCCAAGCATGATCGACTGCGCCGCGTTGGCGATCGCCTGCATTCCGGATGCGCATGCTTTGTTGATGGTTTGCGCCGGCACGGACTCCGGCAGCCCGGCGCGCCTCACCACCTGACGCGCTGGATTCGGCCCCGACCCTGCCTGCCGCGCGTGGCCGAAGATTGCCTCTTCGATCGCCGTCGGGTCGACGCCTGCCCGATCGAGCGCGGCCCGTGTGGCAACTGCCCCAAGTTCCGCCGGATGGGTATTCCGAAAGGCCCCGCCGTACCGGCCGATCGGTGTGCGGGCAGCGCCCACAATGAAGACATCGGGAAGCGGCATAGCCGCAACACTATCAAGCAATTGCTGAATTCAGGAATACTGCATCGCGGACCGCTTCGTCCCACGATCCATCCCGTTGGATTCAAAATCGCGGATTTGTGTGACGAAATGCGGTGTGACAGCCGTAAAACGTTGCGTACAGTGATATATTTCGCGAGCCCAACAGGGCACACGACGTGCTTGGGTTGGGCTGTGGGTCGGAATGCATTCCGGCCTTTTCCTGCCAGGACGGACGTAGGACTCCCCGGAGCTCTCGATCGCTGGCCTTGTTCGTTGTTATCAGGAGGATGATTCAGCAATGCGTTTACTACGCACATGTGCGGCGCTGTTCGCCGTCCTGCTGCTTGCGCTGCCGGCCGTAGCGCAGGAGCAGACCGGCTCCATCCAGGGCGTCGTCAAGGACTCGTCGGGAGCGGTGCTTCCCGGCGTGACCGTCGAGGCGCGCAGTCCGTCGGCAGTTGGCGTCAGCACAGCGACGACCGATGCCAGCGGCGCTTACCGGTTCCCGGCCCTGCCGCCAGGAAACTACGAGGTCAGCGCCTCACTTCAGAGTTTTGTGCCGGCCAAGGTCAGCGATGCACTCGTGACGCTTGGCAAACAGCTCACCGTCGACCTGGTTCTGAAGCTCGCGGGAGTCTCCGAATCAGTCACCGTCACGGGTGAGTCACCGCTCATCGACGTCAAGCAGAATGCGACGTTCGCGTCGATTCAGCGCGAGACGATCGAGCGCATGCCGAAGGGGCGCGACTTTCAGTCGATTCTGCGCACCGCACCAGGCGCGCAGGATGAATCGAAGTCGGGCGGCATCCAGATCGACGGCGCGTCGGGTTCGGAGAATCGCTGGATCATCGACGGCATCGACACCACCAATCTTCAGGACGGTCGGTCGGGGAAAACGATGCTCCTCGACTTCGTCAATGAAGTGCAGGTGAAATCGTCCGGATACAACGCCGAGTTCGGCGGCGCCACCGGCGGCGTGGTCAACGTGCTCACCAAGTCCGGCAGCAATCAGTTCCACGGACAGGGCGGCACCTATTATCAGAACGAAGGCATGCAGGGCGACCGCCGCGTGTCGGCGCGCTTCAATCCATTCAACGCCGCGGTCACCGAGAAGAACCTGGTGACCCGCGACGACGACTGGACGTACTGGAGCCCGCTGGCAGACATCGGTGGGCCACTGTTCCGGGACAAGGTGTGGTTCTACGGCGGCATCGGCTACACCAAGAACACCATGGGCCGCGACGCGCGGTTCTACACCGATCCGGCACAGAAGCAGTATCACTTCGACTGGTGGAACGACTCGAAGTATTACAACTACAACATCACGTCGCAGGTTTCGAAGAGCATGCGCGTGAGGTTCGCCGGCTCGAACCAGCGCAATGCCAATCGCGGCACGGCGCCCGGCCTTCAGCCCGACAACGCGCTGCCGATGCCTGCCAACGCGTTCTATCCGGCCGGCGTGCCCAGCCTCGGCATGACGACGAGCACGTTCGACAAGAATGCGGACGGCACGATCAATCAGGCTGGGTTCGACAGTCGGTGGGTGAAGCAGGGCGGCAACTCATTGAATGACACGTACTCAGGGAACGTTGACTGGGTGGTGACGTCGAAATTCTTCGTCAACCTGGCCGGCGGCTCCTACCGGATCGACAACACCACGCCACCCGAATTCCGCGGCAACCAGACGCGTCACATCTTCGGCAATTCCAACAGCGACACGGTGATGACGGCCGCGGGATTCCCGACCGTGCCGACCCAGTTCCAGCAGCCGAACGGTTTCGTCGATAACATCTCGACGGCGGGAACCGAGCGGAACATCTTCAACCGCTACTTCTTCAACGGGAATACGACTTGGTACAAGTCGTTCGCCGGCAATCACACGATCAAGACGGGAATGCGCTTCGAGCGATTCGGCAACGACGTGTTGACCGGTAACACCAAGCCCAACATCACGCTGCAATGGGGACAGAACTATACGAATCCCGACACGAACAAAGTCTCGTCGGGACGGTACGGCTATTACGTTCTCGAGCAGCCCGGCACAGTGGGTAAAGTGCACTCGAACAACTATTCGTTCTGGGTGCAGGACGGCTGGGAAATCTCATCCCGCCTGACCGTCAACTACGGCGTCCGTACGGAAAACGAGCACATTCCGTCGTACAAGGACCAGGCGCAGTTCCCGGACGCGCTCGACATCACGTTCGGCTTCAAGGACAAGATCGCGCCGCGCGCCGGTTTCGCGTATGACGTGAAGGGTGACGGCAAGTGGAAGGCGTACGGCAGCTACGGCTGGTTCTACGACATCACCAAGCTGGAACTGGCGCGCGGCTCGTTCGGCGGCGACCACTGGGTCCAGTATTTCTGGACGCTCGACACCGCGGACTACAGCAGCATCCAGTGCGGTGAAGGAACAACGGGCTGCCCCGGCACCTACATCGGCCCGGGCAACGGCTACGACCTCCGGCACAGTTCGAACCAGACCGACGAGCTGTTCGAGGATTACTTCGACCGTCCGGGCATGACGGGTATCGATCCGAGCCTCAAGCCGGTGAAGACCGGCGAGCTGACGGGCGGACTGGATCACGAGCTCCGGCCGACGCTGTCGGTGGGTATCCGCTACGTTCACAAGTGGATGATGAGGACGATCGAAGACACCGGCATCTACGTGAACGGCGTTGAGGACTACCTTATCGGAAACCCGGGCGAGAACTTCGCGGAGACCATGGAGCCGAAGTATCCGGGCTTCCCGACGCCGAAGCCGAAGCGCGATTACGACAGCTTCGAGATCCGCCTGAACAAGCGTTTCTCGAACCGATGGAACGGGTCGGCGAGCTATCTGTATAGCCGCCTCTACGGCAACTACTCGGGTCTCGCCAGCGCGGACGAAAACGGCCGCACCAGCCCGAACGTGAATCGCTACTACGACAACACGATCATGAGCTACGGCTCGAACGGCAAGCCGGTATACGGACCGCTGCCGACCGATCGTCCGAGCGTGTTCAAACTGAACGGGGCATACGACTTCAAGTGGGGCACGATTCTCGGCGCCAACTGGTTCATCGAGAGCGGCGTCCCGCAGACGACCGTTGTGCGATTCACCGGCTACCCGGTGTTCGTCAACGGGCGTAATGACCTCGGCCGCTCGCCGTCGATGTCGCAGCTCGATCTGAACGTCGCCCAGGAGTTCAAGCTCGTTGGCAGCAGCCGTATCCAGCTGAACGCGAACATCGACAACGTGTTCGATCAGGACACGTGGATGAGCTACTACAACTTGAGTCTCTATGGTCCGCAGAAGTACGCGACGACCGCTGGAGGCTCGGGCAACATCAACATTGCGCAGCCGGCGCCTGTTCTCTATCAGCCGGGCGGCTACAACGTCGACCAGATCGCCGCGTCATATGTCGCGAGCGGCGGCAACCTGGTGCCGAACCCGTTCTACACGACGCCGAACGTCTTCCAGTCTCGTCGTCAGATCCGGGTACAGGCGAAGATCACCTTCTAAGCAAAGGGTTCGCTTTTTTCGAAGCCCGCCGGGCGATCTGCCCGGCGGGCTTTTTTTGTGCGCCGGACGAGTGCCCCGAAGTGCCAGGATGCCCAGAGTACGATACACTTGATGTGTATGAGACGTACAAATCTTGTGCTTGATGGGGATTTGTTGGAAGAGGCCACAAAGGTGAGCGGCGAGCGCACCTACTCCCGCACCGTTGAACGGGCCTTGCGCGAAATGGTGCAGCGGGCCAAGGCACGGCAGATCTTGCAGTTGGCGGGTTCAGGGCTGTGGCAGGGGGACTTATCGATCATGCGGGAAGACAAAGCGGTGTATCGACCGCGACGCCGTGGTGCTCGTTGACACGTCGGTGTGGATCGAGATCTTCCGGACGTCGCCGAGCGTACAGCTCGAGTCGCTTGTCGATTTCGATGAGATCGTCACCTGCCTGCCGGTAATCCAGGAAGTGCTGCAGGGATTCAATTCCGAAGCGGCCTTCATCCGGGCACGCGAGTCGATGCTCGCGATGCCGATCGTCGAGTCGCCGGTGCCGCCCGATATGTATTTTGAGGCGGTCGATCTCTATCGAACGGCACGGCGAGCAGGCTTCACGATTCGATCGGGCGTAGACTGCGTCATCGCCGCATGTGCACTGCGACACCAGCTCGAAGTGCTCCATCATGATCGGGATTTCGGTCAGCTCGCGAAGATTTCACCGCTGAGGGAGAGGAATATCAAGGGTGCCAGGGGTGCCAAGGGTGCCAGGGGTGCCAGGGGTGCCAGGGGTGCCAGGGGTGCCAGGGGTGCCTAGGGTGCCAAGGGTGCCAGGGGTGCCAGGGGTGCCAAGGG
>Ga0207701_10000011_pt1 | contig 138201 bp, 117 predicted proteins | sample KBSSwiSSwithPhiX_FD_184294 | JGI IMG/M metagenome (GOLD analysis project Ga0207701, IMG submission 184294) | Switchgrass rhizosphere bulk soil microbial communities from Kellogg Biological Station, Michigan, USA, with PhiX - S5 (SPAdes) (version 2) | ecosystem: Environmental > Terrestrial >...
CTCCTCCTCGCGCAGCGTCTTGCTTAGGTCCGAGATCACCACCAGCGTGTGTGGGCGCCCATCCTGTCGGAATGTGGTGCGGCGGACCTCCCATCGGCCGCTGCGCCCGGGGAAGACGAGATCATGCACGCGCGGCGAATCGCCTGACAGAAAGGGCTCGAGGCCCAACGCACCAGCAGTCCGTCCGAGCAGGCGCTCGATCGGAACGCCTAACAACCGTTCGCCGGCCCGATTGGCGAGTCGCAGCTGATTGGCCGCGTCGAACGCGAAGATCGCCGCATCGATCTCCGCCATGACGGTGCGGAGCAGCGCTGTGGCCTCCATGGCGCCGAGCCGCTGTGCCTGGAGCGTGTTGCCCAGGCTGTTCACTTCGAGCAGCGCGAGCGCCAGCGCGTCGTCCGACAGCGAGCTCCGCGCTCGCAGGGAAAAATCCCCCTCGCGCAGCGCTGCGAGCATGTTGGACAGCGTCTGCAGCGGCCGCACGACCCGCTCGCGGATGACGAGCGACACGATGAACCAGCAGCCGACGACGAGCGTCCCCAGCGTCCACGTGACCTTCGCCGAGTAATCCCCGAGGCGAAGCAGGACGAGCGCGAGAATGACGGCCGGCGCCCCCGCGGCCAGGGAGAGAACGAAGACGCGGCGCTCGTGGTTCAGCCACCCGAAGCGCCGGCCTTCCTCAGATCGCATCGTTAGATCGCATCGTCAGATCTCATGGGTCTCGAGGCGTCGATAGAGCGCGCTGCGACTCAGGCCTAACGCCTTCGCCGCCTGGCTGACGTTGCCATCGAACCGGCTGAGCGCTTTCTGGATCACGAGCTTCTCGACTTCATCGAGCGTCAGGTCCTCGATGCGCGGCGCCGTTCCCGGTGCGGCGGCCCGTAATCCGAGATCGCCGGCGCGCACCAGGTCGCCCTGGGCGAGCAGCACCGAGCGCTCGATGGCGTGATCGAGCTCGCGGATGTTCCCGGGCCACGAATGTTCGAGCAGCGACTGCATACCGCCGGCGTCGAAGCCGTGGACGGTCTTTCGGTAGCGTCCCGCGTGACGCTTGAGGAAATGCTGCGCGAGCACGGGAATGTCCTCGCGTCGCTCGCGGAGAGGCGGGAGACGGATCTCGATCGTGTTCAGCCGGAAAAGCAGGTCCTCACGAAAGCGACCGGCCGCGACTTCCGTATGCAGATCGACGTTCGTTGCCGAGAGCACGCGCACATCAACGTGGCGCGCCTTCGACGACCCCACTCGCTCCACATCGCCCGTCTGAAGGACCCGCAGCAGCTTGGACTGCTGCGACAGCGTGATGTTCGCAATCTCATCGAGAAAGAACGTGCCCTGATCGGCGAGCTCGAAGCGGCCGATGCGATCCGCCTTGGCGTCCGTGAACGAGCCCTTTACGTGGCCGAACAGCTCACTCTCGAAGACGCCCTCGGACAAGCCCCCCATATTGACGGCAACGAAGCTCTTCGAGGCGCGCGAGGACGCCGAGTGCAGCCAATGTGCGACGAGCTCCTTGCCGGTCCCGTGCTCACCGGTGATCAGCACGTTCGCGTCCGATGGCCCAATCCGCTCCATGAGCTGCAGCACGGGACGCATCTTCGCCGAGTCGGCGATGAGCTGAGGCATGCCGTTGCGGCGAAGCGTCTGGTTCTCGCTCTCGAGACGCTGGCTCTTGCGGAGCGCACGCCCCATGTCGATGGCATTCCGCAGGATCGCCAGCAGCCGCGAGTTGTCCCACGGCTTCTCGACGTAATCGTATGCCCCGCGGCGCATCGCTTCGACGGCGCTGACCGTACTCGCCCACGCCGTCATAACGACTGTGGGCAGGGTCCAGTCGAGCGCCTGGATCTTGTGCAGCAGGTCCAGCCCTTCCTGCCCGGACGTCGTGTCGCGGGCGTAGTTGAGATCCATCAGCACCGCGTCGAAATCGCGCGCCTCGAGCGCGGCGAGAATTCCGGCCGGGGACTTCGCCGTCTCGATCTCGTACTGCTCGCCCTTGAGCAGGAGGCGCAGCGCCTCGAGCACGTCGGGCTGGTCGTCGGCGATCAAAAGGCGCGGCTTCAAGGCGTCATTCGTTAGGGTTGCTCAGCACTGGTCACTGGTCACTGGTTATAGCTGCCTCGGGAGGCCGGAGCGTCCCGAGGCAGCTATAACCAGTAACCTGTACCAGTAACCAGTAACCTGTGTGGAGTTACCGTAGCCGTACATCGCTGACGACCCATCCGTCCTTGAGATTGACGATGCGATGGCCGAACGCGGCGTTGGTCTCCGAGTGCGTGACCTGCACGATCGTCGTGCCGGCTTCGTTGAGCTTCTGGAACAGCTCCATGATCTCCTTCGCCTGCGTCGAATGCAGGTTCCCCGTCGGCTCATCGGCGAGAATCAGCTTCGGTTTCGCGATCACGGCGCGCGCGACACCGACGAGCTGTTGCTGGCCGCCGGAAAGCTGCCGGGGGTAGAGATCCTTCTTTCCGACCATCTGGAACTTGTCGAGGACGTCCGCGACGATCGAGGCGCGCTCATCGCGCTTGATGTTCCGGTACGACAGCGGCACATCGAGATTCTCTGCCACCGTCAGGTCGTCGAGCAGGTGATACTGCTGGAACACGAAGCCGATGTACTGCTTGTTGATCGCCACGCGCTCCTTGTTGTTGAGCGAGTGAATCGGATGGTGAAGGAATCCGTACTCGCCTGTCCATGCGCCATCGAGCATCCCGAGAATGCTCAGCAGTGTCGACTTCCCGGCACCCGAGGGCCCCATGATCGTGAGGAACTCGCCCGGCTGCACGTCGATCGTGATGCGCCTGAGCACGTAGTTCTTGCCCGCCGGCGTCTCGTAGACCTTCTCGATGTTTCTGAGCGACAGGAGCGGACGGGACAGGTCGATCGGCGCGTCCACGGTGCCGGCCTGCGACGGCTCACCTTCAGCGGTCTTGGAGCGAAAGGTCCACATAGTCGGGAATCGGGAATAGGGAATCGGGAATCGAAACGGCCAGGCGGGTCGTGCCGTTATTCCTGCCTCAGTGCGACAATCGGATCCACGCGCGCTGCTCGCCTCGCTGGAAAATAGCTCGCGGCCACGGCTACCGCGCCGAGCGCGAGTGTCACGCCCGCGAATGTGAGCGGGTCAGTCGGGCTGATGTCGTACAGCAACGTGGCCAACACGCGCGTCAGTGCGATCGCACCCGCGATGCCGACGACGAGCCCAACCCCGACCACACCCAGTGCCTCACGGACCACCATGCTGGCCACGGTGGATTCGCGAGCGCCGAGCGCCATCCGAACGCCGATCTCGCGCGTGCGCTGCGCGACCGAATACGCCAGCACACCATAGATGCCGAGCGCGGCCAGGACGAGCGCCAGCCCGGAGAACACTCCGAGCAGCGTCATGCTGAACCGACGTTGAGCGACGCTCTGGCTGAGATACGCGTCGAGCGGCTTCGGGTCCGCAAACGGCTGATTCGCGTCGAGCGCGCGGACCTCGCGGGCAATCGCTGGCGCGAGGCGCATCGGGTCGCCGTTCGTTCGCACGACGAGCGTCATCATGCTGGAGGGAAACTGCTTCACTGCCCAATAGATCATTGGCCGGGCTGCGGAGTCCAGCCCCGCGTGCTTCGTGTCCGCCACGACTCCCACGATCTCCGCTCGCAGTGTGTCGTCCCACGGCATGACCACGTGCTCGCCGATCGGGTTGCTCGTGGGAAAGTGCACGCGCACGAACGCCTCGTTGACCACGACCTGCTTCGGCGATTCGGTGTTCGCCCGGGCGTCGAACGACTCGCCGCGCTCGACGCGTATGCGCATCGTCCGGAAGTACCGCGGATCGACCGCGCGGACATCGGCCACGAATTCGCTCGTTGGTGGCGGCACCGGTCGGCCCTCGATCCAATAGCTCGTCGCCGAACCGTCGCCGCCGAACGGCAGCCAGTTGATCGCTCCGGCGGATTGCACGCCCGGCACCTTCTCGATGCGCTCGAGGAGCTGATCGAAGAATGCCGTTGCGACCGACGCTGAGCGAAACCGCTCGCCGGTGAGCTGAACTCGGCCGGTGAGCACGCCGTCCGGGTCGAACCCGGGGTCTACCGACTGGAGCCGTACGAAGCTGCGCATCATGAGCCCGGCGCCGATCAGCAACACGAGGGACAGCGCCACCTGTGCGGCCACGAGCACCGTGCGCGCCCGCCCGCTGCCCGTCGACCCTCGGCTACCCTCGCGAAGGATCGTCTGCAGGTTGCCACGGCTCGCCTGAAGCGCCGGCGCGAGGCCAAAGAGAAGGCCGGTCACCAGCGCGACGACGAGCGTGAAGGCCATCGTCCAGCCGTCGATCGAGATGGAGGCGATGCGCGGTACCCCGCGCGGGGCAAGCGCCTTGACGACCTGAACACCCCAGTATGCCAGAAGGAGCCCCACGGCACCACCTAACGCCGAAAGCACGACGCTCTCGGTCAGCAGCTGCCGCACCATTCGGCCGCGACCCGCCCCCAGCGCCGCGCGTACGGCGACCTCCCGGGTGCGGGCGGTCGACCGCGCCAGCAACAGATTGGCGACGTTGGCGCACGCGATCAGCAACACGAACGCCACCACGCCGCCCAGCACGAGCAGCGCTCGGCGGACGCCGCCCACGACTTGCTCGTACATCGGCACCACATTCGCGCCCCAGGCGCTGTTGAACGTCGGGTGCGCCGCCTCGAGTCGGCGGGCGATGGCGCTCATGTCGGCCTGCGCACGCTGCGGCGTCACGTTGGGCTTGAGGCGCGCGATGCTCGTGAGATACCGTCCCGTCCGTGTCCGATAATCCACTGATGGGTCGAGGTGCATGGGCGTCCAGAGCTCTGCCTTGCTCCCCTCGATCCCGAAGCTCGGCGGCATGACGCCGATCACGGTGGACGGCCGGCCATTGAGCTCGAGTCGCGCGCCGATGGCCTCTCGGCGCGCCCCGAAACGGCGTTCCCACAGGCGATGACTGAGTACAACGACCTGCGGCCCGTTAGGCGCGTCTTCCTCCGGGGTGTAGACGCGTCCAAGCTCCGGTGTCACGCCGAGCACCTGGAAAAACGAGGCCGTGGCGATCGACACTGCGACCTCGACGGGCTCGTCGACTCCCGTCAGGTTCGCCCGCCAGTCGATGTACGACCCGATGTCGCTGAACGTGGAGTTCTGCGCGCGCCAGTCCAGGTAGTTGGCGGGAGACACCACGTTGCGGTCCGCCCCGTGACTTCGGTTCGTCTCCCACACCATCACCAGCGAGCCCGGGTCCTTGAATGGCAGTGGCCGGAGCAGCACCCCGTCGACGACGCTGAAGATGGCTGTGTTGGCGCCGATACCTAACGCCAGGCAGGCCACGGCTGCGAGCGTGAAGGCCGGAGTCCGCCGAAGCGTTCGCAGCGCGTACGTGAGGTCCTGAAGGAGCGTATCCATCGCGTGACCCTCTAGGGCTGATGCTTCTTTGGACCAACGCGGGAACGATTCCGTTCTCCCATCTCACTCATTGCGCAGGGCCACGTTCGGGTCCACGCGTGACGCTCTCCGTGCGGGAACCCAGCAGGCGCCCAGTGCGACGAGCACGAGTACCCCGGCCACGAGACCGAACACCACGGGATCCGTTGCGCTGACGCCGTAGAGCAGGCTCCGCATCAGCCGCGTGAGACCGAACGCCCCCACCGCGCCGAGCGTTACGCCGATCACCGCCGGCGCCATGCCGTCCCGAACGACCAGCCGGAGCACATCCCCGGTCGCGGCGCCGAGGGCCATGCGAATGCCGATCTCGCGCGTCCGCTGCGCGACCGCGTACGAGATCACCGCGTAGATACCGATGGACGCCAGAACGAGCGCAACACCGGCGAACAGCGTCACGATGATGGAGTTGAGCTTGAATTGCGCGACGGACGTTGCTGCTCGCTGGTCCATGGATTGGATGCCGGCGATCGGGAGCGTTGGGTCGAGCGCCACGACCTCGCGGCGAAGCGCACCGGTGAGGGCGAGCGGATCGCCGGTCGTCCGGGCAACGACGTACACATAGGGGACCGGCGTCTGCGTGAGGGGTGTGAAGGCCTGGGAGTAGGTCTCCAATCCAACGCCCTCGAGCCGCGTGCTGCCGACGACCCCGACGATCGTCAGCCAGCTCGTGCTGTCCGACAGGTTGCCAAAGGTGATTCGTTCGCCGATGGGATCGCGCCCGCCGAACGCTTTCTGCACGAGCTCCTTGTTCACGACGACGACTCGCGGCGCGTTAGGCCCGTCGCTCGGCGTGAAGAGCCGACCCGAAAGAAGTGGGATCCGCATGGCCGAGAAATACTCGGCGGTCGCTACGGTGCTGACGGCGTCGGGAGAGCTCTGGCCCGGCTGCGGCGCGGGCTTGCCGACGATGTCGAACGAGAGATAGCTGTAGCCCCCCGCGAGTGGCACATCCGACGTGAAGCCTGCGACGGAAACGCCCGGCGTGGTCGTCAGCCGATCGCGGAGTGAGTTGAAGAACCCCATCACGCGATCATCGGTGTCGTACTTGACGCCCGGCAGAACCACCTGCGCCGTCAGGACGTGGCCGGAGTCGAACCCGAGGTCCACCTGCTGAAGCCGGGCAAACGTGCGAACGAGTAGCCCCGAGCCCACGAGGAGCACAAGCGCGAGCGCGACCTGTGCGACCACGAGCACCGCGCGTAGTCGCTCGCCGCTGCCGCCCCCAATACCGGCGCGGCCACCGGCGACGAGTGTCGAATGCAGCGCATAGCCGGAGCCGCGGAGCGCCGGGGCGATGCCGAATAGGAACCCTGTGACTACGACGGCGATGGCCGTGAACGCGAGCGCAACGGGGTCGAGCCCGACTTCATCGAGACGCGGCAGCGTTGGCGGCGCCGCGGCCCTGAGCCCCTGTACGCCCCACCACGCCAGTGCCAGGCCGAGCAGGCCACCGGCCACCGCGAGTACCAGGCTCTCGGTCAACATCTGCCTGACGAGTCGGCTGCGCCCGGCGCCGAGCGCCGCACGCACGGCCATCTCTCGCTCGCGAGCCGTCGCGCGCGCGAGCAGCAGATTCGCGACGTTCGCGCATGCGATGAGTAGCACGAGCGCCACGGCGCCGCTGAACACGAGCAGCGCCGGGCGAATCTGACCGACGAGTTGATCATGAAGCGAGATGACCAGGACGCCGATGCGCGCATTCGTCGCGGGATATGCGGCGGCGAGCCTTCGACCGATGGCATCCATGTCGCTTTGTGCGCGCGCCTGTGAAATCCCCGGTTTGAGTCGACCGACGACTGAAAGGAAGTCTCCGCGTCGTCCCGGCGGTGGTGAGCTTGGGTCGATCGCGAATGGAGCCCAGAGCTGCGCTCGCGCCGGAAGCCGCGCGGATTCCGGTGCCACGCCAACGACGGTGTACGGCCGAGCGTTGAGCGTGATGGTCTGTCCGACAATCCCGGGGCTGGCGCCGAACCGGCGCACCCAGAGTGCGTGCGAGAGCACGACCACACGATGGGAACCAAACACGAACTCGTCAGGCACGAACCACCGGCCCGCTGCCGGTGTCACGCCCAGTGTCGGGAAGTAATCGGCAATCACCCGGGCGCTTGGTACGCGCTCCGGATCCGCGCCAGGAGCGGCGAGATTGTCGTTCGAGTTCGCGTAGGCCGTCATCTGCGAGAACGACGAGTTCTGCGCCTTCCAGTCGAGATAGTCCGGCATCGACGCCGTCTCATGCTCTCCGTTTGCCATCCGCGTCCAGACCGTCATGAGCTGGGCGTCGTCGGGGTAGGGCAGATGCCGGAGCAGGACCCCATTCACGATACTGAAGATGGCCGTGTTCGCGCCGATACCTAACGCCAGCGTGAGCGCCACGGCCAGCGAGAAGCCAGGCTGTCTCGCTAGCGACCGAATCGCGTATCGCAAATCACGAAGGACGGTGTCCATACGCAAAGCTCCCGAGAGCGGTCAGTCGTTGCGAAGCGCAACGATGGGTTCGACGCGAGTCGCTCGCCGCGCGGGGACCATGCTGGCGAGCAGCGCGACGGCACCTAACAGCAGTGGAATGCCAATGAACGTTGCCGGGTCGCTCGGCTTCACGCCGTACAGCAGCCCACTGAGCCCGCGACCCATCCCGAAGGCCACCGGGATGCCGATGATCAGGCCGAGGGCCACGAGGCGTACACCGCCCCGGAGGACGAGCAGCAACACGTCACGCGGCTGGGCGCCGAGCGCGATTCGCACCCCGAACTCGTGGGTCCGCTGCGCGACGGAGTACGCCATCACGCCGTAAATACCGATGACCGCGAGCAGCAAAGCGGATGCAGCGAAGATCGAGAACATGAGGCCGTACACGCGCGGCTCGAAGTTCCGTTCGGCGATGACGCGCGGCATCACGTTCACCTCCGCGAGCGGCACGTCGGGATCGATCCGGCGAATCTCCGCCCGAATGAGCGGTGCAAGCGGGGCGGCATCGCCCGTGGCCCGCACGGCGACCCACAGCGTTCGCCGCTCGGATTGCGCGAGCGGAACCACGATCTGTGGTCGGAGCGCGTTGCTGATTCGGCGGTCCTGAACGAACCCGCCCATGATGCCCACGACCGTGGTCCAGGCCGTGTCGCTGGCTTCGAGCCGCAGCCGTTTTCCGACCGGATTTTGCCCGGGCCACTCGCGTTCAGCGAATACACGCGACACCATGGCGACGCGTGGCGCGGTCTTTGTGTCGCGGCGGTCGAAGTCACGCCCGGCGACAAGCGAAATGCCGAATGCGGACAGGAACCCCGGCGTCACCACGTTGTAGAACGCGTTAGGCCGGTCGTCCACCGCGTACGTCTTGCCTTCAGGCTGATAGTTCACCCAACTGCAGCAGTTGCGGACCGGCAGCCAGGCGATCGCGCCAACGCGAGCTACGCCCGATAACGACCCAACCTGCTCCGTAAGCGCGTCGTAGAACTGCAAGCGAGCAGAGTCGGTTGCGTAGCGGCTGCCCTCGGGCGCTACCTGGAACGTGAGCACCCGAGACGGATCGAACCCGAGCCGTGCGGTGCGCATCCGGATGAAGCTCTGAATCATCAACGCGGCACCGATGAGCAGCACCACCGAGAGCACGAGCTCCGCTACGACGAGTGTGCTGCGAAGCCGCGTTCCGCGAACCGCGCCAGTAGAGGAGCGGCTGTTCTCCTTGAGCGTCTCGCCGAGGCGCGGTGATGATGCCTGGAGTGCCGGCACGAGACCAAACAGGATGCCGGTCGCGACGGAGACAACCAGCGTGGCGGCCAGGACGCGGCGGTCCACGTCGAACACCATCCAGAACGGCATCTCCGGCGGTAGCAGGCTGACGATCGCGTCTACGCCCCACACGCCGAGAATCGCTCCGAGCCCGCCACCGATCACGCCGAGGATGATGCTCTCGGTCAGGAGCTGCTGGACGATCCGTCCCCGGCCCGCGCCAAGCGCGAGGCGCACCGCAATCTCACGCTGGCGATTCGTTGCGCGGGCGAGCATGAGGTTCGCCACGTTTGCGCATGCGATGAGCAGCACGAACGCAACCGCGGCGAGCATGATGAGCATCATCGGTCGAACGTCTCGAGCGACGTTCTCACGGAACGGCTCGAGCCACCCCGTCCAGCCCTTGTTGGTATCGCCGAATCGACCCTGCAGCTCGCGCATGGCCGCCACGAGGCGCGCCTGTGCCTGCGCGGGCGATACGTTCGGCGCGAGCCGCGCGACCATGCTGTAATTGCGCCAGTCGCGATGGTCCTTCATCTCACCCGGCTCGAGCGGCAGCCAGACGTCGGCCAGCTCGGGGAATTTGATCTTCTCCTGCACGACGCCGACGATGGTATATGGCTGCCCGTTGACATTGAGCGGCCGTCCGATGACCGACCGGTCTCCCGCAAACTTCCGCTGCCAGAAGCCGTGGCTGATGAGCATCACCTTTCCGGCTTCATCTTCGTCGGCGCGGAAACCGCGTCCGAGGATCGTGCGGATGCCTAACAACGGGAAGACCGAGGCGGTCATGCGCGCGCCCTGTACGCGTTCGGGCTCATCCAGCCCACCGATGTTGACCTGCCGATCGTCGAAGAGCCCGGCGCTGGCGAACGTTCCGCCGGCGTTCCCGACGTCGAGGTAGTCCGCGTACGACCAGCTGCCTTCGAAGCGGCGGTCGCGATCGAGCGTGGTGTAGACGCTCATCACGCGATCCGGGTCGGTGAAGGGCAGCGGTCGGAGTAGCAGCGTGTTCACCGGCGTGAACACGGTGACATTCGCGGCGATCCCGAGCGAAAGGCACAGAATGGCGACGATCGCGTACCCCGGGGCTCGCAGCAGCGATCGCACCGCATAGCGAATGTCGTGGCTTATCGAGTCCAGCATCGGGAATCGGGAATCGGGAATCGGGAATCGATGTCCGGCGTCTGAGCTGATGGCTGATGGCTGCGAAGCTATGGCTGATGGCTTTGACTGCTTTTGATGTACCCCGGGTAGAGGCGGCACTTTTCTGGGCGCCGCCCATGACCGTTTGCTTCGCCTGATTGTTACGTGAGCTTCTTCAGGGACTCCGTCGCCGGCTTGAACGTGGGATCAAGCCGCAGCGCGATCTCGTACTCGGCCTTCGCACGCTCCCGGTCTCGACGCCACTCGTGGACCATACCGAGCCTCCAGTGTGCGGCTGCGAGCGACGGGTCGTTGCGGCCCGGCGTCGTCTGCAGGTACGCCTTCAGTGCTTCCTCCGACCGCTCCAAACGCTGTCCCGAGAGAGCGCCGGTCTTCCCGATCTGAAAGAGGGCCCCGACTTCCGTCAGATTCGCCTCGATCATCGACTCGAACAACTCGAACGCCTTGTCGTACGCGCCGGTGTTCTGATAGAACACGCCCAGCCGATACTCTCCAACGTGCCGATCCGACTTTTCTTTTGCCGCGCCGAGGTACGCGTTCTCGGCTTCGGTGAACATCTTCTGCCGCTCGTAAAGCCCACCGAGCTCGAGATACCCGCGGAGTGCGTTGCGCTTGCGAATCTCCTCGGCCTGCTCGAGCGCCTTGGCCGTGCTGCCACCCAGAAAACCCGGCGCCTGCACGTAGTACTGAATCAGGTCGCTTCGCGCGTCGAGGTTGTCGGCATCGAGGTCGATCGCGCGTTCCCAGGCGCCCTTGGCTTTCCTCGCGAGCCCCGGCTGGCGCAGCACATTTGCGTCCTGCGCCGCCCGGCCATACGCCCTGCCTAACCACAGGAAGTAGGTCGCGTTCTTCGGTTCCAGCTTCACCGCGGTCTCGAAGTAGTCCGCCGCGCGGTCGTGCCGGCGCTCCTCGATCGCGATGCGGCCGAGGTAAAACGCTGCGGCAGCGTCCGCCGCATTCGATCGGAACGCGGGCTCGAAGACGGTCTTCGCTTCCTTGAACTTCCCCGCCTCGAACAGCCGGACCCCGCTGGAGTCGCCGTTCTGGGCCGGGGCGACGTTAGGCAATGCCGCATACGCGGCTGCCGCAACGAATAGCGCGGTGAGGCGGGACCCGAGCCCGCGACCCCGGCCGAACCGGGTGTCGAGCCTCGAGTCCCGCTCCATCATCAGTCTGATGACGCCATGCCGGGAGTCGTCTCTTCCACCACCCGGCCGTCGAAGAGGTGGATCGAACGGTCCGCATGCCGCGCATAACGCGGATCGTGCGTCACCATGCAGATCGTAGCACCGCCGCGGTGCAACTCGCGCAAGAGCTCCATCACCGCCTCGCCGTTCGTCGAGTCGAGGTTTCCCGTCGGCTCGTCGGCCAGGAGGATCACCGGGTCGCCGGCCACCGCGCGTGCCACGGCGACGCGCTGCTGCTGACCGCCGGAGAGCTGCGAGGGGTAGTGCTTCATGCGGTGCGACATGCCGACGCGCTCGAGCGCATTCTGGACGCGCGTCTTGCGCTCCGACGACGACATCCCGCGATACGTGAGCGGCAGCTCGACGTTCTCGTAGACCGTCAGATCGCCGATCAGGTTGAACGCCTGGAAGATGAACCCGATCTGTCGGTTACGGATCCGTGCGCGATCGGCCGCCGAGAGCTTCGCCACCGGCTCACCGCTCAGCACGTAGCTCCCATCGGTTGGAGTGTCGAGCAGCCCCAGGATCGACAGAAGGGTTGTCTTGCCGCAGCCAGACGGCCCCGCGATCGCGATGTACTCGCCAGGCCGTATCTCGAGATGAATGTCCGAGAGCGCGTGCGTCTCGACCTCATCGGTGTAAAAGATCTTCTTGATCCCTTCCATCTTGATCAGCGCCTCGCCAGAAGCGCCGGGCATTGAGCCGAGGGACGAGGGCGACGTTGCGGACTGAGTGGCCATAGCCAGGGGAGTGAGGGTTGAGCTGGGGTCGTGGGGACGGAAGCCGTTCAATCCATTACCGCGGCGTCGCGCTCGCGGTTTCGCTTGCGATGGGATCAGTACGAATCACTGCAGTCGAACCTTTGCGACGTTGTCCCATTGCGACATGTCAGACACGATGACCTTGTCTTTGGGTTGCAGACCGCTGACGATCTCGATCGTGCTCACCGAGCTGCGGCCGAGCTTCACGTTCACGCGCGAGGCGGTCTTGCCGTCCGGGTCGAGCTTGAAGAGACCAACGGTGCTCTCGGCCTGACCGTAGGCCGGGCGCTGCACGAACAACACGTTGTCGAGGCGCTCGATCTCGATGACGCCGTCGACGCTGAGGTCAGCGCGCGCACCCGGCGGAAGCGTCTCCTGGTCGAACAGGACCTCCACCGTGACGGTCCCGTTGACCGACGTGGGGTCGACGCGGCTCACGTGACCCTTCACGATGCCCGAGTTCCCGCCGCCACCGCCCGCACGCGTATCGATATCGACCTTCTGGCCCATCGAGACGTCCTTTGCCTGCGTTTCCGGAACGCGAAGCACCGCCTTGAGCTTGCCGGGCTGCGCGACCGTCGCGAGCGTCTGACCGGCCAGCACCCACTGGCCCAGCTGCAGTTCTTGCTGCCCGTTCCCGAGCGAGAGCAGCTGACCGGCTTCACCGGCCGGCACCTTCATTGACGCAACCCGCTCCTGCTGGAATTTCAGAATGTCGGAGAGACGGTCGATGTTGGCGCGCGCCAAACGGAGCTGTTCGGAGATGGCGTCCGTCTGGACCTTGAGCTGCTGCTCGAGCGACCTCAATCGCTTGTCGCCCTCGTCCATCGCCTCCGTAGCCCGCGCAACTTCATTGGCCGACGCCAGAGGAGGAGTCTTCGCGGCGAGCGCCTTGAACGTTTCGAAGTCACGCTTGGCGGTGCCGTACTGCGTTCGCGCGTTCGCGACCTGCGTTTCGAGCTGCAGGCGCTGCGATTCGAGCGACGTCTGCAGCGTGACGTAGTTCTGCTGTGCGCTCGTCACGGCGCTCACCGCGTTGAGCATCTCGAGCTGCACGTCCGGGTTACTCAGCTCAAGCAAAAGCGTCGATGGCGTGACGGTGACGCCCGGCCGAACAGGAAGCACCTCGACGCGGCCCGAAGTCACCGCGACGACGTAGCGAATGTGCTCAGGGGTCAACGTGCCCGGCGCTCGCACTTGCCGGGTCATGGTTCCACGCTGGACGGAATCGATCCACAAAGTTGCCCGATCGACCGAGGGCGCTCGCTGCTCGAGATTCCCGAGTGCGACGGTGGTGATGCCAAGTACGGCGACGCCCACGCCAATCAAGATGTATTTGCCGCGCTTTTTAGGCGGTTCCCGCTTGATGTCCATCGCCAAGAGGACGCGTCCTTATGCTAGAAAATCGTTCGGTTTGACAGGAGAAAAGCACGAACAGTTCGAATACGTGCAAAGGGAAGAGCCGTGCCATCGTACCTGCATCGCAAGACGCCTATTTTCAACATGTTACGATGCGGCTTCCAACGGCGCTCGAGCAGTTCGCGCCCAGATATGGGAACTCTCGTCCCAAAATCGGACGATCCGGAAACTAACGAGCCGGCGACCGTGTACGGTAGCCGGCTCGAGCGTTCGACGGCAGTCGTCGACGTTAGGCGGTGACGGTCGCCCTAGGGCGCCGCCGCAGTGGTATCGGACAACCAGTCTCGCTCGGCCAGGAGCCGCCGGCCTCCGCGCCAGATTTTCACCAGCGGCGACTCCGTCCGTTCCAGCGACGTTTCGATCACCCGTCCCGCGGTCGGGCTGGCGTGCACATAGTGTCCGTTCCCAACGTAGATCCCGATGTGCGTGACTTTGCCATTGCGGCCGAACGTGAGCAGGTCTCCAGGTCGAAGCCGAGTGGTGTCTTTCGGGATCGTCGCGCCATACTCAGCCTGCTGGGCTGCCGTACGGGGCAGCACCAGCTGAATCGCGTTCAACACGTACCGGACGAATCCGCTGCAATCGAATCCGCCCGATGGCGTCGTTCCGCCATACTTGTAGCGGGTTCCGATTTGCGAGCGCGCGACCGTCACGATGGAGTCGCGCATCGACATCGCCGTCGCGCTGAACGCCGAAAACGGCCTCCGATCGCGCGGAGCCGGCTCGGTCGCCTCCTCCATGTTCTGCGCCGCCGCCACAACCGGCGCGAACGCCACGATCGCCGCGATCGCACAATGGCGAAGGCGACGCGAGACGCGCGACGGATGAGGTGGCGAGTGAAGCATCATTTCGAGGTTGGACACACGCACGTACGAGGCCGTTGCCGAGCGCGGTGGATCGAGAAGCTACTGCTGTCGCGCTTGCTGCGACCAGACCCTCTCCACCCGTTGTTGCTGGGTCCGTTGACTTCGCGGCCAACGCTCGTGTCCGCTGTCACGCAAAAACGCGGTTACCTCGGAACGCGACGATGGTAACTACTCGTCCTCGCCTCGATAGATGCAGCCCGTCGTACAGGTCTCGCGAACCTCGACCTCCATCAGGCCCCCCAGGATCGGACCGAGCTGACGCCAGATCCATCGCGCCAGATTCTCGCTCGTGGGGTTCTCGAGGCCGGCGATCTCGTTCAGGTATCGATGATCGAGCTGCTCGTAAACGGGACGAAACGCCGCCTTCATCTCGGCGAAATCCATCACCCAGCCCGTCTGCTCGCCCACCGGTCCGTCGACCGACACCCGCACCTGGAACGAGTGGCCATGAAGCCGAGCGCACTTGTGATCCGCCGGAACGTTAGGCAGGCGGTGCGCGGCTTCGAACGAGAAGTCCTTGTACAGTCGCATCACCGAATCCCGAGTGCTTTGTGCGTTTGCACGCTCAGGCGCCATCTCGGGTGAGCGAGACAGTACGCGACGGCGCGCCGCGTATTCTCGGCCACCACCGGTCCGTCCATCGGCTGCAGAAAGAAGTGATCGAACTCGAGCGATTCAAATCGCTCGGGCGGCGCATCCGCCTGCGGGTATACGAGCTTGAGCTCATCCCCGTGCGTCAGCACGAGCTGCGCGGTCGACTTGGGGCTCACGCATACCCAATCGAGACCCGCGGGAGCGTGTTGGGTCCCGTTCGTCTCGACGGCAATCTCGAATCCCGCTGCGTGAAGCGCGCGAATCGCCTCGTCATCGAGCTGCAGGAGTGGCTCGCCTCCCGTACACACAACGAGCGGCCGGGCGCCGGCGTTCGCGGACCATGGCCAACGTGAGCTCACCGCATCCGCGAGCGCGTCGGCCGTCGCGAACTTGCCGCCGTCTGGACCAACCCCCACGAAGTCGGTGTCGCAGAACGTGCACACGGCGTGAGCACGGTCGACTTCGCGACCCGTCCACAAATTGCATCCGCTGAACCTGCAGAACACAGCCGGCCGCCCGGCGTTCGCACCTTCGCCCTGTAGCGTGTAGAAAATTTCCTTCACGGTGTACGTCATCGCGCGGGCTCACCAACGGGTTCGTCGTCCACCTCGGGCGCGTACCGTCCCGGGTCCGACGTGCCGGCTTCGCGAAAGCCGCGCAGGCGAAGTTGGCAGGCGTCACAGTGGCCGCAGGCCGCACCGTCCGGCGAGGGGTCGTAGCAGCTCGTCGTGAGCGCGTAGTCAACGCCGAGTCGCTGCCCGAGCTCAATGATCTGCCGCTTCGACAGATCGATGAGCGGTGTACGGATTTCGATTCGTGCGTGCTCCTCCGCTCCCGAGCGCGTCGCGAGATTCGCCATCCGCTCGTACGCGTGAATGTATTCGGGGCGGCAGTCCGGGTAGCCGCTGTAGTCCAGTGCGTTCACTCCGATGAAGATCGCGCGTGCCCCAATCACCTCGGCCCAGGCCAACGCGAACGAAAGAAAGATTGTGTTGCGCGCCGGAACGTAGGTGATCGGCACGCCCGCACCGAGCTCGCTGGGCAGCCGATCCTTGGGAACAGGAACATCGGCGGTGAGCGCCGATCCCCCGAACATTCGAAGATCGATGTCGGCGACGACGTGCTGTCGGACCGTATAGCGCTCGGCGATGCGACGTGCCGCGTCCACCTCGTGCGCGTGGCGTTGTCCGTAGCGGAAGGTGAGCGCGTGGATCGCATACCCTTCGGCGGAGGCGAGGGCCAGTAGCGTGGTGGAGTCGAGGCCACCGCTGAGGAGGAGAACGGCTGGACGTTCCGGCACGGAGCAGGGGACGGAGGGCAGTCACGGGCAAGCTAGCCGGTGCATCGATGCAGGGGAACGCTGCCCGCGCGTCAGGCACACGGCATGCGCCTGTGTGTGTGGCGGGCTGTGCCCTCAACGGCCCGCAGTGTGTAATTTCTCGCTTCGTCGTTGAACCGTCAGCCTGCAAGGCGAAAGGCAATTTCATGACGTGCCGTGTTCCTCGCGCCGCGTTGATCCTCTCCTGCGTGACAATCGTGGCCGCGTGCGGCGGCCGCGGCTCCGCTCCGGCGGGCCCTCCACCGCGGCCCGTAGCGCCTAGTGTCACCGATGGCCGATCGCTCGTGAACGCGATGCGGCAGAAGTACAACGCACAGTGGTACAAGACGCTGTCGTTCACGCAGAACAACACGCTGTACTCGGCTCGTGGCGGTGCGACGAACAGTCAGTGGCGCGAGCACATCTCGGTGCCGGGTCGGCTGCGCATCGATTATCTGCCGCTCTCGCAGCGGAGTGGCGTGCTGTTCGATGGCTCGCGTGTGCACACGTTCGACAACGGTCGCGCGATCGACACGCAACCGGGCGTCAATGCACAGCTGCTCGTGATGGCGGATGTGTATGCGCTACCGGTCGAGCGCTCCACGCAGCTCCTCGATTCACTCGGCTTCGATCTGACGAAGCTTCGGCGTGATGCGTGGGAGGGTCAGTCTGCGTATGTCGTCGGCGCCGCGGCGGGCGATTCCACGACCAGCCAGTTCTGGATCGACAGCGTGAGGCTTGTGGTGCTGCGGATCGTTCAGAAGGAGCGGCGAGGGACGCGGGATGTCGTGACGGACGTTCGGTTCGGCAAGTTCGCCGATTTTTCAGGGCTCCCGATTGCGACGGAGGTCGTGCAGTATCGCGACGGGCGGCTCGTCTTCAGGGAGCAGTATGCCGACGTCCGGGTCAACGACCCGATTCCCGACGACACGTTCGACCCCGTGAAATGGGTGGCGGCGCAGCCGAAGCCCTAGGCGGCAGGCGGCATGACGTCAGGCAGCCTCCGTCTTCAGTCCGCCAACCAGTTGTCTGAGCTGAGTCGACCCGGCAAGCAGCTGCGTCGACGCGGAGCTCATCTGCTCGCACGCCGCGCTTTGCTCCTGCGTCGACGCGCTGACCTCCTGGGCGGCCGCGGCGTGGCTCTCGGCAGTGCGCGCGATGGACTCGACACCGCGCGCGGCCGTCGATACCACATCCACGTTGCGCTCGGCCGCCTGCGTCACGCTCGTCGCGGCGTCACGCGTGCGCTCGGCGGCTGCCGTGATGGTCCGCAGCGCACCGTCGATGTCGCGCGACACGCGCTCGATCTCCCCCACGCGCGACGCGCTCGCCTCCATGGCGCGCGTGGTGGTCGCCACGCGCGCCGTCACGACGCTCGTTAGGCGTACCACGTCGTCGGCCGCTGCCTGCGCCTGCTCGGCGAGTTTTCTGACCTCGTCCGCGACCACCGCGAACCCGCGCCCGGCGTTGCCGGCGCGCGCGGCCTCGATCGCCGCGTTCAACGCCAGCAGGTCCGTCTGCTCGGCGATGCGACTCACCGACGCCACGAATTTGTTGATGTCCTCGGCCGTGCGGTTGAGGACAACCACTTCCGTCGCGGCTTCGTGCACCGACGATCGCACATCACCGAGAATTCCCATCGCGCGTTCGATCTCGGTTCGCTTGGCGCGAGCCGATTCCTCGATCGACGCGGCCAGCGAGTTCACGACCTCGGCGCCGGAGCGCACGCCCTGCGCGCTGTCGCGAATGGTTCGGAGCGCCTCGTCGATCGATCGAAGCTGCTGCACCTGGCCATCCGCGCCGGTGGTGATATCGGTCATCGACGTGGCCATCTGGGTGGCCGAGACGGAGATCTGCTGAGACACCTCGGACAGATCGTGCGCTGACGTCGCCACGTCTTCTGCAGTCATCGACACGATCGAAACCACGCGAGAGAGCGACTCGGCCGTGGAGTTCATCGCCGCGGCGAGGTCGCGAAACTCTCCAGGGAACCGATCAGTCGTCCGCACCGCGAGATTGCCGTTGCTCAGCTCCCGGGCGTGTCCCACCAGATGGGTGAGCGGCCCACTGATCGACCTGATGGTGTTCGCGACGATCACGACGGCGAGAACAACAGCGAGTGCGATTGCCACGACGAGCAGTCTCGCGCGCCGATCGTTCTCGGCCCGCAGCTGCTCCGACGCAGCAGCGACCTTCGCTGCCTCGAGCGTGCTGAGGTTCTCGACGTCGCCGAGTAGTGACGCCACGAGGCCGCGGGCTCGCCCTCCGAGCTCTCGTGCGGCGGCGTCCCGACCAAGATCCGCGACGCGATGCGCCGTCGCGTACTTGATCTCGATCTCCGACAGCTTCGCGTCGATGCTGGCGATGAGCGTCACCTCCTGAGCGATCTGTCCGGGCCGCTGGTTCATCTCGCGCTGCACGCGATGTGTTTCCCAGCTCAATCGTTGGAACTCCCCGCGCGCGGTCGTATCGCGGCTGTCCAGGTAGCCGGATGCCGCGGACAGCTCGCGCATCACCGCGGCGGAAAGCCGCGCGGTGAGCAGCCCCTCTTCCTGCACCCCGGAGAGTGTCCCGCTGATCACGGTCGACATGTTCGACAACGCCGTGTAGCCCAACACGCCGCCCGTCATGAGCAGGATTGTCAAGACGCCGAACCCGAGCCTGAGGCGTTGGCGAATGCTGTCGAGCCGCAACGACAACCAGCGTGTCACTGGCGGCCTCTGCTCTGAAGCTCGAGCGCTCCGTGCCTCGCTCTGGTCATCGCCACCGTCTTGGCAACGACATCGCCAGTCGCCTGAAAGGCGATCTGGCCGGTCACGCCGCGGTAGGCGTTGCTTTCGTGCATTGACTCGAGATAATCGCGAATGGCGGAGCGATCCGGGCCCGCGCGCTCGATTGCCTGCGCGACGACCATGGTCGCGTCGTACGCGAGTGCGGCAAAGCTGTTCGGCTCCCGGCCGAATTTCCCGCGGAACGCCCGCACGAACTCACGTACCTCTGGCCGCGGATCATCGGCACTGAACGGCGCTCCCACGTAAACCCCCTCGGACGCCGCGGTGTCGGTCGTTATGCCGGCCCACCCATCGCCACCGAGGAAATCGCTCTTGATGCCCTGGCGCCTTGCTTCACGAAGGATCTCGAGGCCCGATCCGTCACTTCCGGCCACGAAGATCAGTCCGGGCTCGTGAAGCTTCAGATAAGCGAGATACGGCTCGACTTCTTTGCCGTCCACGGCCACCGGCTCGAGCGATGTGATCTCGCCGGCGAACGCGCGCCGGAACGAATCAGCGAGCCCACGTCCGTAGCTGTTGTTTTCGTACAGAATCGCAGCGCGCGTATGGCCGAGTGCCTTCGCGAAACGCGCCAGCGCGATACCGTTGGCGGAGTCGCTCGGGATGACTCGGAACAGCCAGTGCGACAGACCGGTGATCTCCGGCGAGCTGGCGCTGGGGGAGACCGACGCGAGCCGTCCATCGTAGACCCGCGCTGCCGCGACAGTCGCACTCGAGTTCGCGTGTCCCACGACGGCGAGCACGCTATCGGCGTCAACGAGCTGCTGCGCAACGACCGCGGCGGTGGCGCCGGTGCCTTCGTCGTCGACGGTCACCACGCCGAGCCGATGCCTTCGGATACCGCCTCGCTTGTTCACGACGTCCACCGCGAGCTGGGTGCCCTGACGAGCCATCAGCCCGTACGCCTCGTTCGCCGGTGAAGCCGACGCGATCGTATACGTGGACCCGTCACCCCCGCGCGCGCACGCCCCGAGGGCGCAGGCGACAACAAGCAAATGCGGACCTTTCAATCGATCTCCTGAGGGGCTCGTGGTAGGCCTTCAAGGACGAGGGCGAAGAAGACACCGTCACGGCTCCATGGCCCGGCATCTGCCACGTCTGGCGCACGCCACAGACGGAGCGGTACGGTGAGAGTTCTGGTGACCGGGGGCACAGGCGTCGTGGGACGCGCGACCGTAGACGCCCTGCTCGCGCGCGGGCATGAGGTGCGGCTGTTCAGTCGCAACGCGCGGGATGACGTGGCGGAATGGGCGCACCGCGTCGACGCGTTTCCGGGCGACGTGTCCAACGAAGTCGAAGTGCGCGGTGCCGCCGACGGGTGCGAAGCGGTCGTCCACCTGACCGCGATCGTCGCCGAATCCCCGCCGGAGTCGACTTTCGAGAAGGTCAACGTGACCGGGACACGCAACGTCGTCCGCGAGGCCGGGGAATCTGGTGTGCGGCGCTTCGTGTACGTCTCGTCGCTCGGGGTGGATCGAGGGGAGTCGCCGTATCACCGCTCCAAGTTGCGCGGGGAGGACGTCGCGCGGACGTTCGGCGGGAATTGGGTCATCCTGCGTCTCGGAAACGTCTACGGGCACGGAGACGAGCAGCTGTCGCTCATACTCAAGATGGTCCGGACGCTCCCGGCCGTTCCGATCATTGCCGGCGGCGACAGGCCGTTCCAGCCCATCTGGGCGGGCGACGCGGGTGAGGTGCTGGCGCTCGCCGCGGAGCGAGACGGGCTCGCGGGTCGCGTGCTCGAAGTTGCCGGTCCGGAGCAGACCACGTTCGACAACGTAGTGGAGCGACTGGCGCGGATTACTCAGCGCGATCCCATTCGGATTCCCGTGCCCGTTCCGCTCGCGTCGATGGCGCTGCGTGCGGCGAACGCGCTCGGTGCGGACCTCCCGGTGGACAGCGGACAGCTCACGATGCTCGGTGAAGGCAACGTCGTGACAAATCCGAGCGGGAACGCCCTAACGACGGTGTTCGATCTCGCCGGCACGAAGCTGGACAAGGGGCTCGCGATGCTTGCCGACTCGCAGCCCGAGCTGCTGCCGGAGGAGGGCATCGGTGCGTTGCGGCGGAAGCGATTCTGGGCGGAGATCGACGGGAGCCGACTGAGTCCTGAAATGCTGTTTCGCCACTTCGTGTCGCATTTCGCGGACTGTACCCCATGGCACCTAGAGCTCGAGGCGGAGCCGGGCACGCCGAAGGTACCGGAGCTCGGTGCCGTGCTTACGATTTCGCTGCCGCTCCGCGGCAACGTGCAGATCCGGATCGTGGAGCTCGAGGTGCGCCGCATGACGGTGTGCACCGTCGAAGGCCATCCGCTCGCGGGCGCAGTGCGGTTCCTGACCGAGCAGCGCGGGGCGGCCGTTCGCTTCGAGGTGCAGGTGTACGATCGAGCGGCGAACGTCGCGGACTGGCTCGTGATGAACCCGATCGGAGCGAGACTGCAGAACGCGACGTGGCACGAGACGGTGGAGCGCGTGGTGAAGGAGAGCGGGGGGCGCGCTCCCCGCGGGGTCGAGCGCGAGTTCACGAAGCTGGATGCGGATCAGGGACGCGAGGTGAACGACTGGCTGGAAGGCCTCGTGCTGGCGCAGCGTCAGGCGGATCATGAGGTGCGGCGAGACACGCAACCAGGAGACGTGGCACCTAACGATGGTGTGGGTGGTCACCAGTCGTACATCGAGCAACGGGAGCAGGCGCGTGAAGCGGAAGGACGATAACGGCCGCTGCTAGGTGCGTGCAGCTGCTAGGCTGGTAGCCGACGGCTGCGCGCTACTGCTGCTTGCGGCGAGCTGCTGCCAATACCGCAACGAGCCCGACTCCGACGGCCAGTCGTGAGTCTTGAGTCGGAGTCGGCGTTGCCGAGTCCCCAGTCGCTAGTCCCCGCTCTCCGCAAAATCCAGATCGAGCTCGCGAAACTGGCAATGCTCGCCGCACCCGAGCCGATACCGGTTCCTGGCGAACCAGCGGTAGAAGCGCTCAGCCAGCGGGCGCACGAACGGGACCGAAAAAACCCACGTAACGAGCCGGCCCTTGGGAAGCTGGTCGATGATCTGCTCGATTGCCGCGGCGCCCTGCCACGTGTGGCCGTCTCGGCGGATCAGCTGCACCGACTGCGCGTACGCGCGTGTGGGGATCCACGGAAAGCGCGCGTGAACGCCAGGGGCCTGTGATGGGACGATCTCGAGCATGCCACGTCGGTCCCATTTACCGAGGCGCCTAACGAGGCCCTGGCAGATCCGGCATGCGCCGTCGTAGACGACGGTGTACGCCCGTGCCGGGGAGCCGTAGGCCGGGGCGCGCGCCGGCGATGCGTCGTCATCGGTTCGCACCTGTCCCTTCACCGTGAAGCGAACCACCGGGACGGTGCGCGCGGCCCGCCTGACGCGAGACTGCGGTGTCGCGGTCGCGCTCATGCTGCCGCCGCAGCCGTTGCCGCGCGCTGGACCGTCATCTCGGGCGAATGTGTGAGTGTCTGGTGCAGGGGGCATAACTCCGCCACGCGGTGCGCGACCTTGACGCGTTCAGCTGGTAAAGACGGCCACTCGTACGTGAGCGCAATCGCGCTGACGCGGTGCGGACGCTCCGCGAACGACCACGACACGTCGATCACGAGATCGTCCGCACTCAAGCCGACATTCGATGCCCACGACTGCAGCACACCGAACGTGCAGACCGCGAGTCCGCTCGCGAACATCTGATAGGGCGAGTATTCCTGACTGGCGGACTCGGCTTCGATCGTGAGCTGGCCCGTCGCCGGCTCGAGCCGAATCGAATTGTCGGATAAGAGAATGATCTTCACCCGCACCTCCTCGTAGGCGCCCGGGAAGTGCAAGGGACCGGCCAATTCAACGCAGCGCTGAAGGTTGCTGCTGGCTCAGGCAGTGAAGGGTGCCCAATCCCCAGACGAGGTCGACCGCATGGATCCCCACGACCTCGCGGTCCGGCATGAGCGCCGCAAGTGTGTTCAGTGCGACCCGATCGTTGCGGTCGTTGAACGTCGGGACGATGACCACGCCGTTGGCGATGTAGAAGTTCGCGTAGCTCGCCGGGAGGCGTTCGCCGTTCATGTACACGGGCCGCGGATACGGCAGGGTAACGACTCGTAGCGCATCACCGGCGACGAGCTCCAGTCGGCGCAGGTTGTCCGACGAGCGGCGATGGTTCTCGTCAGCCGGGTCTTCCTCGTGGGCGAGCACCACGACGTCGGGCGCCACGAACCGGGCGATGTCGTCGACGTGGCCGTGCGTGTCATCGCCCACGCACCCTTCGCCGAGCCACAGGGTTTGTCTGACGCCGAGGTAGTCGCGGAAAACGCGTTCATAGTCGTCGCGCGACAGCCCGGGGTTACGCACCTGGACGTCGGATAGCAGCCACTCTTCCGTCACGAGCAGAAGCCCTTCTCCGTTGGCCTCGATGCCGCCGCCCTCGAGAACTACAGGCTCTCCGGTGTCAGGCCGGCGTGGCACGATGCGCGGGAGATCCGTGAGGTCGGCAATCGCCTGTCCGACGCGCTCGTCGCGCTGGTAGTTGTCGTACTTCGCCCACGCGTTGAATTGCCAGTTGACGAGCTGGACCCGCCCACGCTCGTCGCAGACGAACGTCGGCGCCGAGTCGCGGAGCCACACTCGGTCGTTGGGCACGATGTGGAGTCGGTAACCTTCCGGTGCGACACTGTGGGCCTCGAGCACAACGCGCGCGTCGTCGCGCACCTGCTCGTCGTGACACAGGATCTCTACTCGCTCGTGACGATGCAGGACGCGAGCGATCTCACCGTATACCCACGGGATCGGCGCGAGCTTGCCCGGCCAGTCGGGCTCGTGATGCGGCCAGGCGATCCAGGTGGCGTCGTGCTTTTCCCATTCCGCAGGGAAGCGGAAGGCAGAGCGGGAACCGGGAACTGGGAACTGGGAACCGTGCGTCATTGTCATTCCGAGCGCAGCGAGGAATCGCGATCGTCCCGGTAGAGCGCTTCTGTTCCCGGTTCCCCGTTCCCAGTTCCCGGTTGGCTCATCCGAGATATCGATTCAGGATCGGTCCATACGCGTCGATCCGCCGATCCCTCAGGAACGGCCAGTTGCGCCGCGTGTCCTCGATCACGCGCGGGTCGCACGTCGCGACCAGCACGGCCGGATCGACGCCTGCCTCCGCGAGGATCCGTCCGAACGGATCGCTGATGAACGAGTGACCGAAGAACTCCAGCCCGTTCGTGCCCGGCTCCGGTTCGAAGCCGACGCGGTTGGGGCTCGCGACATAGACGCCGTTCGCGATCGCGTGTCCCCGCTGGATCGTACGCCACGCCGACACCTGATCGTCGCCGAACTCCGCTTTCTCCGACGGATGCCAGCCGATCGCCGTCGGATAGAACAGAATGTCCGCGCCTAACAACGACGTGATGCGGGCTGCCTCCGGGTACCACTGGTCCCAGCAGATCAGCACGCCGATGTTCGCATAACGCGTCTTCCACACGCGCCACCCGTTGGCCGCGCCCTTCAGCGTGTATCGCTCATCCTGCGTCGCGTCCCCCGGTGTGAAGTAATACTTCTCGTTGAAGAGCGGGTCATCCGGGATGTGCATCTTGCGATACACGCCGAGCAGCGAACCATCCGCGTCGATGACCGCGGCGGAGTTGCGGTACACGCCGGCGGCCTGGCGCTCGAAGATCGGAACGATGAGTACGACGGCGAGGTCCTTCGCCAGCGCCTGCATCGTCGTGACCGTGGGCCCTGGAATCGGCTCGGCCAGCTCGAAGCGTTCGCCCTTCTGCGCCTTGCAGAAGTATTGGCAGTTGAACAGCTCCTGCAGACAGATGATCTGCGCGCCGCGCCCGTGCGCCTCGCGGATCTTCGTGATCGCGTCGTTCAAATTCGCTGCTACGTCGGGACCGACGGCTTCCTGCACGAGGCCGACGGTGAAAGGCTGGGTCGCGCTCATGCGCGAATAGTAATCAGCGCCTCAAGTCCGCCTGACGAGTGGGCGATTGCTCCACGACGCCAACGACGACGTCGCCGACGTTGGTGCCGGACAGCCCCGTTCGCAGCAGTGCGCCGACTGCATCGAGCGCCATGTGTGATCGATGTTCGGCGAGGTCGTCCGCGGGATCTCGGCCCTCGGTCACGATGGCGCTCCAGGTCGTCGCGTCGACCACGGCGCCGGCCGCATCGGTATTGCCGTCGCGTCCGTCGGTGCCCGCAGCAAGGAGCGTGAGACCGACGCTGCGATCGCCCTCGGCCTGCAGCGCGTCCGCTGCTGCGAGCGCGAGCTCCTGGCAGCGACCGCCCGGCGCCGGCTCGCCGGCGCCGAGACGAACGGTGGTCTCTCCACCCCACAGCATGCACGCGAACCGCGCGTCCGGATTCTCTGCGCTCGCGCCATCGAGGAGACCGGCCTCGCGAAACCGCACGAGCTCATCGACGAGGCGCTGTGCCGTGAACGTCGCATCATCGAGAAGGGGCTCTCCGACGACCCTGACCGGCGCCGCGCCGAGCGAGCGCGCGGCGTGCGCTGCCGCCTCGAGCGCGTCGCGATTGCCGAGAACGACGGTACACTCCACGTGCGCGAACGCCGAATCGTTCGGCGGCGGCGGCTCGCTTTCGCTGTTCGGAGACCGAAGCAGGTCGCGGAGTGCGCGCGGAACGAAGGGTTCGAGCCCATCCCGCTCGATGAGCGCGAGCACATCGCGAGAGCTCCGCGGATCGGGGGCGCACGGGCCCGACGCGATCGACGGAATGTCGTCTCCGACCACATCGGAAACGATCAGGCAGTTCACGCGTGCCGGCGCGAGTGCTTTCGCGAGTCGTCCGGCACCCCATCGCGTGAACCGCTTTCGGACGGCGTTCATCACGGTGATGTCCGCGCCCGAAGTGAGGAGCTGCTCGAACATCCACGAGAGGTCGCGCTCGGCGACACCTGGTACCGGAGCGGCGACCAGGCTCGTGGCACCGCCGGACAGGAGGACGAACACGGTTCCCGTTCCGCGGATTCGATGGGTGAGTTGTGTGATGTGTTCCGACGCCTCGTAGGAGCCGGTCGAGGGCACCGGGTGATCACCGGCCACGCTGACGAGGCGTGGGTGTGGAGAAGGCATCCGTTCCGGTGCGACGATGACTCCGCCTTCTGGCTCCCTGTGATGGTCGCGCAGCACATCGATGGCCGCTTCCGCCATCGCCGTCGATGCCTTCCCGAGCGCGATGATCCAGACCGGCGACGAAGCGGACGTTAGGCGAGCGGACACGGCGTGCCGCGTTGCCGATCTCGGGTCGACACCACCCACGGCGGCGGCGTGAATGGCGATCGCGAGCTCGCGTGCCGTCAGGGACCGGGGTTCGCTCATGCGGAAAAAGAAGCGCCCCGGCCGAAGCCGGGGCGCCATCTCATTTGTCTGATGGCGTTGGTGGTGGTGAGAGCTTGTCGATCACGTCGCCCAGCTCCGTGTACGCATCTGCGGCGAGCACACGGAATGGCTGTGTTTTGTACGCGATCTTGCCATCGGGTCCGATCACATAGAGCGACCGGTTGTCCATCTTGTTCTTTTCATCGTACGCGCCGTACAGCGCGCCGACCTTTCCGTCCACGTCGCTGGCAAACACGATCGGGAACTCGGAGTCACGCGCCCAGTTGGCCTGGACCGTATCGGCGTCGACGCTGATGCCGACGACCAGGACCTTGCGTCCGTTGTTGAAGAGCGTGGCGTACTGATCACGGTACGCCTCCATTTGAACCGTTCAGCCGCGCGTCCTGGCCTTGAAGAAGAACGCGAGAACGACGGTCTTGCCCTTCATCGACGAGAGCTGGACGGGATCGCGGAGCAGCCCGTAGCGCGTTGCCCCGGGCAGTGAGAAGTCGGGGGCAGTGTCACCGACTTTGGGGCCGGTCTGGGGTGGTGGCGCTGCCGCGGGCTGCTGAGCAACCGCGACGGTCGCCGACCCGAACACCGCTGCAAGTGTGAACGCGGCGACTCTGCCTCGCGCCGCTAAGCTGGATGCCATGGGGATCTCCGGATTGGAACAGGGTTGAAGTTGCTGATCGAACCGTTGATCGGGAATAGGGAAACGCGAATCGGAGGCCGCTGAGGCCGGGTTCTCGGTCAAACAAAGGGCCGGGTCTGCCTGAGGGGACAATTGCTGTCCTCTGCTGGGGATATCAAGTCGCGTTAACCCTCCTAAACGCGAGCTAACAGGGGCACGCATGCTGCTTTTCAGTGGCCCAGGACGCCGCGGCGATCGCGGCGCGGCCCAACGAGGAGGAAGCAATGACCAGATATGTGAAGATGCTCGTAGTGCCGGCGCTTGTGCTCGCAGCCGCCTGTGGGCGGGACGAAAAGCCGATGGACGATGCGCTGAAGAACGACCTCAGCCTCGCGTCCTCGATGCAGCCATATCAACCGCAGCAGTTCGTCTCGCCGATGGAGCAGGGGTACGCGGGGTACGGGTACGGCCAGTACGCGCAGCAGCCTAACGGGTATTACCCCACCGCGCCGCAGCCTGTTGCCCAGCGCCGGATTTACCGAGCGCCGGCCGCCAGCTCGAGTCGCTCGGCCTCGACGGGGACTGCCGGAACGACCGGGACGCAGGTCGTGAAGAACACGAAGCGTGACGCCATCATCGGCGGCGTCGCCGGGGCGGCGATCGGGGCGGTCACCTCGCGCGACAAGCTCAAGGGCGCGGTGATCGGCGGGGTTGCAGGCAGCGTGCTCGGCGCAGTGATCGGCAACAACGTGGACGTGAAGAAGATCCCATTCTAAGCACCTTGGTACGCAGGACACGTCCATGCTGGAGCGCGGCGTCCGGGTTTCCGGGCGCCGCGTTCGACGTTGTCGCGGTCGATCGATATAGTGTTGGGCACGCCTCTCGCCCTGCCGGTACCGCGTGACCAGTGACCCCTTGAGCAGAGACTCTGCTGCCCCTGCCGACGACCGGCGCCAACTCAGCCCGTCCCGGATCGCGGGCACGCACCAGGCTCGCCAATCGCTCGCCGCGCATCACGCAGCGCAACGATCGAAGATCGAGCGCGCCGCTGACGCGCTAACGCGCGCCGCCGCCTCCACGCCATTTCTCGTGTTCCATGTGGTGTGGTTCGCCGGCTGGATCCTCGCCAACACAGGCGCTCTTGGCATTCGGCCGTTCGATCCATTCCCGTTTGGACTGTTGACGCTGATCGTGTCCCTCGAGGCGATCTTTCTATCGATCTTCGTCCTGATGGCGCAGTCGCGCGAGTCCACCGTTGCCGAGCTGCGCGAGGAGGTGAGTCTGCAGGTCGTTCTTCGAATGGAAGAGGAGGTGACGAAGACGCTGCAGCTCGTGGCTGGACTCTATACGCGTCTCGGCCAACAGGTGAGCGAAGACCCGGAGCTTCGCGAGATGCTCGGGCCGCTCGACGCGGATGAGATCGAACGCGATTTGGTCGATCAGATCAAGGCAGCGAGGGAGCCGAAAAAAAGGAACCAGCTGGGGGGGAAGAGGGATGAGGGAAGAGGGTAGGAAGCGGAAACCCTCGGAAATGCATCTCGCCCTGAGATAAGCATCCCGAGGGTTCTCGCTCTTTACCCTCTTCCCTCATCCCTCTTCCCTCCTCACGCCCTTCCCCCGACGAGCTGCCTGAGCACGTACGGCAGGATTCCCCCGTGCTTGTAGTAGCTGAGCTCCTCCGGCGTATCGATCCGGGCGAGAACCTTGAACGTCTTCGCCGTTCCGTCGGCCGCTTTGGCCGTGACCGTGAGCGTCGCTCGCGACTTGAGTGAGTCATCGAGGCCGCCGATGTCGTATGTCTCGAATCCCGTGAGCCCGAGCGACTGGCGTGTCTCAGCATTCGTGAGCTCGAGCGGCAACACGCCCATGCCCACGAGGTTCGAGCGATGGATCCGCTCGAACGACTCGGCGATCACCGCCCGAATGCCGAGCAGCATCGTGCCCTTCGCCGCCCAATCGCGGGACGACCCCGTTCCGTATTCCTTCCCCGCGATGACGACGAGTGGTGTGCCGGACCGCTGGTACTCCATCGCGACATCAAAGATCGGGCGCGGCTCGCCGCCGGGCGCGGTGGCCGTCCACCAACCTTCCTTTCCGCCAGCGAGCTCGTTGCGCAGGCGAATGTTCGCGAACGTGCCGCGCATCATCACCTCGTGGTTCCCGCGGCGCGCGCCATACGAGTTGAAGTCCGCCTTCGAGACACCCTGCGCGATTAGCCATTGACCGGCCGGGCTAGCGGCCGCGATGTTGCCGGCGGGCGAGATGTGGTCGGTGGTGATCGAGTCGCCGAACATGCCTAACGCCCGTGCGCCCGCGATGGGCCGAATGCCCGGCGGCGCCATGGTCATCCCCTCGAAGTACGGCGGGTTCTTCACGTACGTGGATGCGTCGCTCCACGCGTAGAGATCGCCTGTTGGAACCTCCAGCGCGCGCCACTCCTCGTCGCCCTGAAACACGTTCGCGTATTGCCGCTCGAACTGCTCCGACTTCACCGACCGCAGGATCTCGGCATCCACTTCCGCCGGCGACGGCCAGATGTCGCGCAGGAACACCGGTCCATCCTTCCCGACGCCTAACGGTTCGGTGTTGAAGTCGATGTCCATCCGGCCGGCGAGCGCGTAGGCGACCACGAGCGGCGGCGACATCAGGTAGTTGAACCGGGTGAGCGGATTCACCCGGCCCTCGAAGTTGCGGTTGCCGGACAACACGGCCGCGACCACCAGCTTGTTTTCTTCGACAGCCTGCGCGATCGGCTCTGGCAGCGGGCCCGAGTTTCCGATGCACGTCGTGCATCCGTATCCGACAATGTGGAAACCAAGCGTTTCGAGCGGCTTCATCAAGCCCGCGGCCTGGTAGTAGTCGGTCACGACCTTCGATCCGGGAGCGCAGCTCGTTTTCACCCACGGCTTCGTCGTGAGTCCTTTCGCGACCGCGTTTCGCGCGAGCAGGCCCGCGCCCAGCATGACCGAGGGGTTCGACGTGTTCGTGCAGCTCGTGATGGCGGCGATGACGACCGAGCCGTGTCGGAGCGTGAACCGCGCGCCGTTCAGCTCTGCCGGGACGCCTATGTCGTCGCTCACCTGTTCCGCTGCCACAGCGACCGCGGACGCCGACTGTGCCGGCGCGGCCGACGCTGCGGTTGCGCGCTTGACTTCAGGCTTCCCACCGGCGGCAGCTAGGCGCTCGAGGTCGGCCTTGAGCGCGTCGCGAAACATCGGCTTCGCCTGACGCAGCGGAACACGGTCCTGTGGACGCTTCGGACCGGCGAGACTCGGCTCGACGGTAGTGAGATCGAGCTCGATCGTGTCCGTGAACACCGGGTCAGGCGTGTCGTCCGTGCGGAAGAGTCCCTGTTCCTTGCAGTACGTCTCGACGAGCGCCGCGTGGTCACCGCCGCGTCCCGTTAGGCGGAGGTACTCGAGCGTCTGCGCGTCGACGGGGAAGAAGCCCATCGTCGCCCCGTATTCGGGAGCCATGTTGCCGATCGTCGCGCGGTCCGCGAGGGGCAGGGTGGACAGCCCGTTGCCGTAGAACTCGACGAACTTGCCCACGACCTTCTTCTTGCGAAGCATCTCGGTGACGGTCAGTACGAGATCGGTCGCGGTCGCGCCGGGCGGCAGCTTGCCGTGCAGCTTGAACCCTACGACCTCGGGAATCAGCATCGAGACGGGCTGTCCAAGCATCGCCGCCTCGGCTTCGATGCCGCCCACGCCCCACCCCATGACGCCAAGGCCGTTGATCATCGTGGTGTGCGAGTCCGTGCCCACGAGCGAATCCGGGTATGCGATGGTCGCACCGTTCTCCTGTCGCGTGAACACGACGCGCCCGAGATACTCGAGGTTCACCTGATGGCAGATGCCGGTGCCCGGAGGAACGACACGGAAGTTGTTCAGCGCGTTCTGCCCCCATCGCAGAAACTCGTATCGCTCGCGATTGCGCTCGAACTCCTTCTCCGTGTTGATGAGAAACGCCGCTTCGCTGCCGTACTCATCGACCTGCACCGAGTGATCGATGACGAGGTCGACTGGCTGTAGCGGGTTGATACGCTTTGGATCTCCGCCGAGCTGGCGCATGGCATCGCGCATCGCCGCGAGATCCACGACACATGGCACGCCGGTGAAATCCTGCAACAGCACCCGGCTCGTGCGGAACGCGATTTCCTTCTCGACCTTCGCTTTCACATCCCAGCGCGCCAATGATTCCACGTCGCCCCGCTGGACGAATGCGCCGTCTTCGTTACGCAGCAGGTTCTCGAGCAGGATTTTGAGGCTGAATGGCAGCGTGCTCACAGTGTTACCGGACAGCGTGGCAACGCTTGCCAGGCGGTAGATGGTATACTGCCGCCCCGCGACATTCAGCGTCGCGCGGCTGCCGAAGGTGTTCGGATGTGTCATGGGTCGTCTCTCGCTGTGCGCCCGGATTCCTGGGGGGTTGGGCGCGAGGGATCACGGAGCCACTGCCGCACCGCACGCAGCGTGCGCGACAGGCTATCCGCAATCTATAACGTCAACGGATGGTCGGGAGCGGTCGCAGCGTGATCCGTTGCGCGACCCGATCCGTCAGCGGATCTCGCCGCCGGGCGCGAACGCGCGCGCCTCGGTCTCGAACCATGAGCTTCGGCGAGGCCCACCCCGCATACGCAGCTCGCCTTCATCAATGAAGCGAAATGGCATGACGACGTCGACCACGAGGAACCGCGAGATCGTGCGACCACCGGTCCCGAGTCGCTCGAGGGCTGCGTCGCTTGCCGGAATCGCGGCGAGCACGGCATCGCGCGTTTGTTGGGCGAGATGCACGCTCTCGTGTGCGAGCGTGCGCTGAAGATCGTAATCTGTTCCCGCGCTCGCGGAGTAGATCACGAGCCCCGCGTTATGCTGTGCGAACGATCCGCCGCACGGCGGCGGGCAGCTCGACGACGGAAGGCGCCATTGCGGCGAACGCAGGATCGGCGCACCGGTGACGAGCGTCTCGCGCCAATCGACGCGCGGGCGGGAGCCACTGGTCATGACGGTGACGAGTCGCGCCGTGCTCATCACCGACAGCCGTACGGTCACCGGATGCAGTGCCTGCGGCTGTACCCGAACGTAGAAGGGGTAGATCGGCAGCGTCACGTCCGAGAGTAGCGGGGCACCCGCATCGACATTGCGTGCGACGCTCGCTCCCACGGCGGTGAGTTGAAGCCCCGCGAAGCGCGCGGCACGAGACTCCGTGCCGATGAGCTCCATCCCCGCGCTCATGAGGGAACCGCCTAGCAGACCCTTGGCGAGCGCGACGCGAATCGGAGCTCCCGAAGCGACCGCGCGCGCCACCGACGCGGTGGCGCCAATCGCGACGTTGAGTGCGAGAAATCGCGCGTGGGCAGCCGGATCACGCTCGAGCCCCTGAGCCCACGCGGTACGTGGCGCCAGGATGATGAGCGCGAGGCCCACTGCGCCTCGTGAGACTGCGAATCGCGGCATGGACCAAGGACAGCCCCGCTTGCTGCCTCGTCACATCTGTGCTCGCTGCGATTTACCTTTCGAGTGTCGTCTCGCCTAACGGTGAGCGGCGTCACGCTCGCTCGCGTCGTCCGGGCCAGCGTTGGGAAACCGAGTCGTTCGACCTGTGGAGGCCCGATGTCGCGAGCGTTCGTGAACGAGGATTCGGGCGGCCGTCCGTCAGGCCGCCGATTCGTTCTTCCGCCGCGAACGGATCCGGCATTCGACGCCGCGGCAGCGCGCGCGATCCTCGAGGCAGCGCGGGAAGGTGATACGGGCGCCGCGGAGGAGGCGACCGGCTACTACTGGGGCGAGCCGCGTCTTCGCCCGCACGTCGAGCGAATTCTTGCCAGCGCCAGAGCAGAGCAGGACGAACGACTCGAGCAGCTCGCCAGGCGCTGGCTTCGCTAAAGGTGCAACAGAACAGGTAATTGGTTACTGGAATTGGTAATTGGTTATTTGAACCCTCCGGATGCCTCTCTCTCTCGGGGAATAAGCATCCCCGAGGGTTCTGATAACCATTAACCTGTCCCAGTAACCAATTACCTGTTCCAGTAACCGATTACCAGTCGCATTGATACTTTGGCTCCATGATGAAGCCTCTGGATGTCGTGGACCTTACGCTCGATCTCGCACGGATCGATTCGACGAGCGGGCAAGAGGGGCAAGTCATCGCGTTCGTGGAGCGATTGCTCGCGAGCCGCGGCTGGACGGCGACGCGAATCCCGGTAACGCCTGGGCGCGACGACATCTTCGCGACGACGGACCCCGCGCCACTCGTTACGCTGTCGACGCACCTCGACACGGTCCCGCCGTACATTCCGCCGGCGCGAACGGCTGATCGTCTCACCGGACGCGGCGTGTGCGACGCCAAGGGTATCGCTGCCGCCATGATCTGCGCCGCGGAACGCCTGCGTGACGCATCGGTTCCAGTGGCGCTCCTGTTCGTCGTCGGCGAGGAAACGACGCATGACGGTGCGCACGCGGCGAACGACGCCTATGGCAGCGGCCTCGTACCGGCGACTAGCATGGCGCTCATCAATGGAGAGCCCACCGAGAGTCGACTCGCTCGCGGTACGAAGGGCGCCGTACGAATGACCGTGCGAACCAGCGGTGTCGCCGCGCACTCCGCGTATCCGCATCGCGGAGTTTCGGCGACGATGAGGCTTGTGCGCCTCATGTCCGATCTCGACACGATCGCTTTGCCCACGGATTCGGTGCTCGGGGAAACCACGATCAACCTCGGGATGCTCTCGGGCGGCGTCGCGGACAACGTGATCGCGCCATCGGCGGAGGCGCGCATCATGGCGCGGCTCGTCGGCCCGGTGGACGACGTCGTGGCCGCTGTGACGCGCTGGGTTGGGGATCGCGGGACGGTGGATGTGGGCATCAGCATCCCGGCGATGCACCTCGCGACGATTCCTGGGATCGAGACGTCCGTGGTGGCGTTCGCGACGGACATTCCGGCGCTTACGCGATGGGGGACGCCTTATCTATTCGGCGCCGGCTCGATCGAAGTCTCGCACAGTGACCACGAGTTCGTCGATATCGCCGAGCTCCGTGGCGCCATCGGAACGTACGAGACGATAGTCCGCGAAGCCGCGAAGCGCCACGCGTCGCCCGTTAGGCAGGCGGCTTCGTAGTCCCTGCCTGTTAGCCATCAGTGCGATAGCCCGCTGATGGTGATAGCGCCAGCGGACGGCCCTTCGGGCCGGCTACGCTACCTCTTTCTGCGCGATCGGCTGGTCGCTCGCCGGCGTTAGGCGCGTGGCCGTGATGGCGTCGGTCGGACAGTGCCGCACGAAATCGCCATCCGCCGAGCACCAGTCGACGATCTCGGTCTTCGCGTAGGCCTTGCCTCGCGCGTCCATCGCCATGGCCGTCGGCGCAATCGCGGCGCAGAAACCGCACCCCGTGCAGAGATCACGGTCCACCGACAGCCGGTATGCGGCGCGCGGGAAGACACCGCTCTTCGCCGCGAGGCATTCCGGCAACTGCACCAGCGCCTCCCGCGCCGCTCGGTAGCCCTCCGCCATGACTTCCGGTGTGTGCGAGAAGCTGAGCCAACCCACGTGACCCAGCCGCGGACGAATGAGAAACATGGGCGGGCCGGCCCATTCACTCAGCGGCGCGATTTGCAGTGCGTGCATCATGACCGTCGCCGCGCGCATGTACGTCGCGGCAAAGCCCTGGGCCGATGCATCGGTGTTGTGCGACAGGTCGCTCGAGCCGACATCGACGGCGATCACCGCGTCGGCATATTGGGCCGCGACGGCCACTGGCAGGTTGTCGATCGTGCCTCCGTCGATGCACTGCCGGCCATCCACATGCCCCGGCGGGAAGAATCCGGGGAGCGCGCATGACGCGTACACGGCATCATCGACGCGAACGTTCGTGAGCCCCGGCAAGCCCCAGACGACCTGCGTTCCACGCTCGACGTCCACGGTGTTCACGAGCAGCGGCGTCGGAAGCTCATCAAACGTGGTCGGGGGAACCGCGTTCGAGCACAGCGCCCGCAGCGGCTCCTCGAGATAGATCGACGGCGATCGCATGCGCTCGAACAGCATGCCGACGTGGTTGATCCGGAACAGGTCGCGCCTCCGCAGCCCCAGTGCACGGCGCTCCATCTCGTCGACTGACATGCCGCCGATGTAGGCGGCCGCGATCAGCGCCCCAATGCTGGTGCCTGCAAAGCACGTTGGGCGCACACCGGCCTCCTCGAGCGCGCGAAGCACGCCGATGTGCGCGAATCCCTTCATCCCTCCGCCACCGAGGACGAGGGCGATGCGCCGATGCTCCAATTCCCGCTCTCCTGCAACTCGTCGCTTCATTGTAAACCCCAGTGACCCCGGGGTTGCCGCGAGACGCCGAATGAGTCTCCGGCTTCTCGAAAAAAGACCGGCGCGACACGCGTGCCGTCACTCCGTTCGATCCGCATGTCCAATGAAAAAGCCGGACGATGCGCGTCGCCCGGCTCCCCGCTACGATTTCATTGTGTCGCGCATCACGTGAGGAACAGATAGAGCCCGTACAGGCCGATGCCCGCGCCGCCGAGCATCACGATCGTCCCGGCGTCGTTGCCGATGATCGCGCCTACCAGGAGCGCCGCGCCACCGACGACCATCATCGCGACCGCGTTCTTATTCGATTTCTTGTTCTGGAGAATTGGCGGCGCGCCGCGCCGGGTTTCCGCCGCGTGCATCGCAACGCGAGCGCTTTCGCGGGTCGGTCCGCGCGTGACCGAAGGTGTCGCATTCGCCTCCGATGATGCTTCCGCGACAGCCGTCATCGAGTCGACCAGGCTGGTGGGCGTGAGCCCCATCGCCGCTGTCGCTCGCGAGGTGTCACGTGCGTCGGGCTGACCCGCGGACTGTGCCGCGAGTGGCGCAGCAGCCCAAGTGAGAGCGGCAAACGCCGCGACCGCAGAAAACCGCACCTGCCGGTTCATCGACTTCCTCCGGAGCAATGGTGATGGTGCAAGGCCAGACGGGAAGAATCAGGCCACCAACGTACACGATCGTAGAGCAGACTCGTTTCTCCCTAGTGGCGAGTCCACGCTGGATGATAGCTTGCCCCGTCTATGACTGAACCCCTCCCCTCCAGCGAACGTTCTCTCGTGCGGGCGATAGGCACGTGGTCGCTCGCCGCCGGCGTCATCAACATCACCGTCGGTGGGGGCATCTTCCGTCTGCCTGCCGACGTCGCTGGTGCGCTCGGTGCTGCCGCGCCGATCGCGTACGTCGTGTGTGCCATCGCGATGGGGCTGATCGTGCTCTGCTTCGCGGAAGCGGGGAGTCGAGTTGCGATGACTGGCGGCCCGTATGCCTACGTCGAGCTCGCGTTTGGGCCCTACGTTGGGTTTCTCACCGGCGTTTTGACGTGGCTGCTCGGAACCACCGCGGTCGCGGCGGTGAGCACGGTATTCGCAATCAACGCCGCAAAGCTGTTTCCGATCTTCGAGCAGCCGGTCATGCGCGGCCTGCTGCTCGTCGCGAGCTTCGCCATCGTCGCCACGATAAACATTCTCGGGGTGAAGCAGGGGAGTCGGCTCAATGCCGTCGGGACAGTCGCGAAGCTGGTGCCGCTTCTGTTACTGGTCCTCGTCGGCGCGCTGTTCGTCCAGCCAGCGAACCTCGCGATCGCGACGACGCCCGCCGTCGGCGACGTCACCCGCGCGTCGATAGTCCTGATCTTCGCGTTCAGCGGCGTGGAGAGCGCGCTCGTGCCGAGCGGCGAGGTGAAGGATCCGGCACGCACCGTCCCGCGCGCTGTCTTCCTCGCGATGCTCGCGATCACGCTTCTGTATATCGCGATCCAGCTCGTTGCCCAGGGCGTGCTCGGGGCCGCGCTGTCGAAGTCCACGACGCCGCTTGCGGACGCCGCTGGCGAAGTCTTCGGGCCGTGGGGGAGCGTTCTGCTGTTGAGCGCCGTCGTGATATCGACGTTCGGCTATCTGAGTGGGATGACGCTCGCGATCCCGCGCGCGCTCTTCGCGTTCGGTCGCGATGGATACCTGCCGGCTGCGATCGCTGCCGTACATCCCCGGTACCGCACGCCGCACGTATCCATTGCCGTTCAGTCAGCCCTCGCGTGCACGCTCGCCATCACGAGCGCGTTCGGGCCGCTCGCGATCATTGCGAATGTTGCGGCGCTGCTCGTGTACTTCGCATGCTCGCTCGCCGCGTGGCAGCTGCGCCGACGTGACGTGCGCGCCGGAGGCGTCCCGTTTCGCGTTCCGGGCGGAGGCATCGTTCCTCTCCTCTCGTGCGCAATGATCATCGGGCTGCTCTCGTCGATCACGCTGCCGGAGTGGCGCGTGCTGGCGCTCGTCATCGCCGTGGCGTCGGTGCTGTTCGCCGTAACGCGTCGCCGTCGCGCGGCGCTCGCGGCGCGAACCGCCTGACGAGGAACGTCCTGTGACCGATCCGCTCCTCGCCTTCCGGGCCGAGTTTCCGATCCTCGAGCGAACGACGTACCTCGTGTCGCACTCGCTCGGCGCCATGCCGCGCACCGTTCCAGACAGGCTCGCGGAATATGTCGACACGTGGGCGGAGCTCGGCGTGCGAGCGTGGGCGAACGGCTGGTGGGAGATGCCGATCGAGGTCGCGAACGAGATCGCGCCCCTCCTCGGTGCTGCGGCGGGCGAAGTCGCGATGGTGCCCAACGTGTCACTCGGTCAGGCCGCCGTCATATCGGCGATCGAGTACGCGGCACCTCGGAATCGGATCGTCATGACGGAACTCGATTTTCCGTCGGTTCGATACGTGTATGACCGTCTTGCGCCGCGGTTTGGAGCGGAGGTGGTCGTGGTGCCGTCGGACGACGGCGTTGGCATTGATGAAGACCGCCTGATAGCCGCGATCGATGAACGAACGGCCTTGGTCGCGATCTCGCACGTGTTGTTTCGGTCGGCGTTCATCATGGACGTGGAACGAATCTGCGCGCACGCGCACTCGGTTGGTGCGCTCGTGTCACTCGACGCATTTCATTCGGTCGGAGTGATTCCGGTCGACGTGAAACGCATCGGCGTCGATTTCCTCACGGGCGGTGTGCTGAAATGGCTTTGTGGAGGTCCCGGCGGCTGCTTCCTCTATGCGTCGCCAGCGGCGAGCGAGCGTCGCGCCCCAGCGCTGACGGGGTGGCAGGCGCATCGTCGGCCTTTCGGCTTCGAGGCGGAGATGGACTACGCGGATGGCGCCGCGCGGTGGCTGTCGGGAACGCCCGTGATACCTGCGCTGTACGCCGCGACGGAGGGCCCCCGCCTCGTCCGCCGTGCGGGGATCGGGGCGGTGCGGTCGAAGAGCACAAGGCAAACGGGCCGCCTCATCGAGCTCGCGGACGAGCGCGGGTATACCGTCCGTGCCCCACGAGACGCTGGTCGTCGTGGCGGCACGGTCGCGTTCGATGTCCCTCACGCCTACGAGGTCGCGCAGTTCTTGCTCTCTCGCGATATCATTGTCGACTACAGGCCGAACGCCGGCATCCGGATCGCCCCGCATTTTTATACCAGCGACGCGGAGCTCGAACGGGCGGTCGCCGCGGTGGACGAAGCACTCACGACCGGCGCCTGGCAGCACTTCGGTGAGCGTCGATCGGTCGTTACCTGAGCCAATCACCCGAACCCCGAACATCACGCCCGATGCCCCCAAAAGCCGAGAAGGTCCGCAAGCAGTACTCGAACAAGGAGTATCCGCACGTCGTCCTGCGCTTTGAAGACGGACACGAGATTCACATCGACAAGGGCGCCTCGAAGTCGTTCGACGCCTATGTTGGCGAGCGAATCAAAATCCTCGCGATCTACGACCCGACCGCGAAGGAGCGAGAGAAGATCGACACGCTGCGCGCCGAGCAGTTCGAGGACGCGACAGCGTAACTCGCGACGAGCGGCGACGCCTAACGCCGGGGCGCCGCGGCTCGCGATGGGACGGATGGACCGGGCAATCGTCAAAGACATGGGGCCGGTGCTGGTTCCCATGGATGATTTTCGACCCGAGGTCCAGCCGTGGCTGCTGATGATCGCTCGGGCCCGGTGTCGGGCCTATCGTCTTCTCCGACGAGCTCCGTCCGCGCGGAGGGCCAGCATTCCGCGACGTTCGAGATCGTGGGATGGCGCCTCGAGCTCAGTGCGTCGCCCGGCGCGGCGCGGCTCGAGATTGTTGGAGACCGGGCGCGAGACACCCATATGGTCGAGCCCGGTGCGCTCGCCGCGTGGGCGGTCGCTACCACCAAGCTGCTATCGCTCCAGCCCGCTGAGAGCGCACGCGGCCGCGCCGCTATCCGCGCTCCGTTCCTCGTGGACCGCGACGGTCAGCCCACGATCGCGTTCGAGGCGCTCGTGTCGGAGTACGGCGTCGGGTATCGGCTGCTTATCGGGCGTGAACAGGGGCCCGGTGCCAGCCTGGTGACGACCGACGACGTCCTGCGAGGCATGGCGCAGGCTGCTGAAGGGATCGGGAGGCTCGCGCGGCCAAGCCGATGACCGGCACGGGTTCTGCCCCAGGAGTAGGGATTCCTGGAGGGACCCGTGATGCATAGCCTCGGACGCGCGGCGCTCGCCGCGATGATGATTGTCGGCGCCGCGACCGCGAACGCGCAGATCACTACCGTCGTCGCCTCGCCTCCGCGAAAAACCGAAGCCGCTCAGCAGGCGGCAGCTCAGCAACGGGAGCGGGTTGCGCAGGACAGCGTTGCCCGCGTCGCCATGACGGGGATGAAGGAATGGGTCGACTCGGCGTCGGCGGCGCTGGCCGTTCGCCCCGACACGGTGCCGACGCCCGCCGATACGGCGCTCGCCACGCCGCGCGCCGCCACTGCCCCCTCTCCAAAATCCGATACGTCCGCGACCGCGCGGGCCGAGCGCCAGTCGGAGTTCAAGAACGGCGCGCGGGCACCTGACACCGCCACGCCTATTCCCGCGATCGGCCTCGCTGGAATCGTGCTTCTGCTCGCGGGCGTCGCGATGAAGCGTCGTGAACGTACCGCCCGGGTTCACGCGCGGCGCTGACGACAATGAGTCGCGTCACGAGGCAATCACACGACGCGCGAAGGGCTGCCAGCAGCGCCTTGATCGTCTGCGGCGCCTTGCTGCTCATCGGGTCGGCGACATCGGTTGCGCGAGGGGCGATCGCGCGTGATGCCGCGCGCGCTCGCTGGGCCGAAATGGAAGCCGAACGCTCAGCGGTCCGTGCGAAATTGTCGACCGGCGGGGCGCGATGGAGCGAGGCTCGCGGGACGCCTGTCGCCCGAGTGATCATTCCGCGACTTGGTCTCGACGAGGTCGTGGTCGAAGGCGTAGGCGACGATGAGCTCAGAGCCGGACCGGGACACATGATCGGAAGCGTACTCCCGGGCGACCGCGGGACGAGCGTGATCTCCGCGCATCGCGACCGGCACTTTCACGCGCTCGGCGGCATCGCAGTGGGCGATACCGTGGTCACGGAGAGCGCGAGCGGAACGGTCGTGTGGACGGTGTCCCGAATCCGTGTCGTGGGCGCAGACGACTCGGCGCTCGATGCGCGGCCGACGCCGACGCTCATGCTGACCACGTGCTGGCCGATTCGTTACGTGGGCCCGGCACCGGAGCGGCTCATCGTCGAAGCGATTCCGGCGAGGTAGAACGGGACCGGGGAACCGGGAACCGGAAAACTTGAACTGGGAAGCGGGCCGCCAATCGCAATGCTGGCTTGACTCCGGCCGACAAAGTCGAGATAAGCAAGCAGCGCATTCTCTCCGTTCCCGGTTCCCCGTTCCCGGTTCCCGCTTGTCAACGATCTCGTTCTCTCCGCGCGTCGCGCAGGCGATCGCCGAGCATGAACCAGTAGTAGCGCTCGAGAGCTCGGTGTTCGCGCAGGGGCTTCCGATCCCCGCGAATGCGGATGCTGCACGTCGAATGATCGGCGCGATCGAGCGCGTCGGGGCGGTGCCGGCTATATCTGCCGTTAGCGCGGGCAAGGCCGTATTCGGGTTGACTGACGACGAGCTTGCACGCTTTCTCGCACGCGACGGCGTGATGAAGGTCAGCGCTCGCGACATCCCGGTCGCGATGCTGCAGGGCCGTGACGGAGCGACAACCGTGGCGGGCGCGCTGTCGCTGATGGCCCTTTCGCCGATTCGCGTTTTTGCCACCGGGGGGATTGGGGGCGTGCACCGCGAGCCGCAGTTCGATGAGTCGGCCGATCTCGCCGAGCTGTCGCGTACGCCCGTCATCGTCGTATGCGCTGGCGCGAAGTCGATCCTCGATCTGCACGCGACGATGGAGCGGCTCGAGTCGTTCGGAGTGATCGTCGTTGGCTATCGGACGAAGGAGATGCCGGGATTCTTCTTCGCCGACACCGGTATCCCGCTCGCGACGTCTGTTACCTCGGTGGACGAAATCGCGCAGCTCTATGCGCTGCAATGTTCGCTCGGGCGTCAGCAATCGATTGTCGTCATGCAGCCCCCGCCCGCGGAGCATGCCGTTCGAAAGGCGTCGATCGAACGCGCGCTCGATACCGCGCTGGACGACGCGAGGCGACACGGCGTGCATGGCGGGGCAGTGACGCCGTATCTGCTCACAGCAGTGGAGCGGGCGAGCGAAGGGCGAACACTCGCCGCCAACATTGCCCTGCTCGAAGCGAACGCCGCGCTCGCCGGGGAGATTGCCGTTGCCTGTTCGCGCGTCGGGGGAATGGCGCTCGCACGTTCCTGAAATCTGGGTGAGCGGCGACCGACCCGGACAAATTTTCCACTTCGCCCCTGTGCCCGACGCTTGGTCCGACGCGTCAGGAAATTGGGGGTCAGAGTCGAACACCATCATACCGGCGCGAGGCAAAAACCAATCGACCGGCGGAGGGCGGTACCTACGTCGCTATCACGAGTGGCGAAGCGCGTTTCGCGCGCGAGAATCGGCCTCGATCAGGTGTTGAACTCAAGGCTGTACGAGTAGTACAATAGGCATACACTCATGAGCTGGAGGTTACCCGAGATATGCCGACCCCATTTCTGAGTTCCGAAGAGTACGATGAGCGCGCGCACCAGCTGTATAACGAAGGGCAGTACGATGAGGCGCTCGACATACTTCGGGAGGGACTCGCGCTCTATCCCAATGCGGTAGAGCTGCACATCGGGGTCGGTTACGCTCGGCTGGCGCGCGACGAGTTCGCGTGGGCGCGTCGGAGCTTCGAAGAGGCGCTGATTCTCGATCCTGAGCACGAGGATGCGCTTGCGGGATTGGGTGAGACGTTGTTGAAGTTCGGCCGGGCCGACGCAGCCGTTAAGAGCTTTCGTCGTGTGCTCGAGCTTGGTTACCACGACGACGTCGACCTCATGCTCCAGGTCGGACGTGCGCTCTTCCGAGAAGGCATGATCGACGAGGCGAAAGAGTTCTTCGACATCGCCGTCGAACAGGCCCCGGAGTCCGCGGAGGCGGTAGCGTTGGTCGGCTACGCCCAGCACCGGTTAGGCGACGACAACGCTGCGATCTCGACCCTCCGTCGTGCGCTGCAGCTCGACAACGACCATGCGGAAGCCCGCATCTACCTCGGCAACATCCTCTACGACCGCGGCGATTACGAGGCCGCCCTGTACCACCTGGACCGGACGTCGCCGTCGGATCACTGGGACGAGCTTGGGATCTGGCGACTCGTCGAGCTCAAAAAGACGATCTACCACCTCAAGGACGACGACCCGGAGCTCAAGCCCTGGGAAGAGCGGCTGAACGAGCTTGCTGGCGAGCCCGATGACATCGATGAGATGTTGGCGGAGATCGAGCAGCAGGCTGCTGACCAGGCGGCGGAGGAGGCAAAGGGGCAGCTGGAGCTGTTCGGCGGTCTCCTCTCGACCCTCGCCGATCAGCGGGGCGTGCCGTCGCGTCGCGAAGAGCCATCGCACGAAGTCCTCACGCGGGAAGGCAAGCCGTTCCGCGGCAGCTGGGACGAGATCGTCCGAATGATGCGCGACGCGAACACGGCCTTCGTGGGTCGTTCCATGCAGGAGTTCATGGCGACCGAAGCTCGCCGTGGCTACTCCCTCACTGGCGTCACCATCCCCACGCGCGACGCGGAAAGCTTCATCCGCGGCAGCGCGGACGCGGGACTTCTGCGCATCGTCAAGTAAGCCCACCCCTCGGCCGTGACAACGTCGCAACAACGAGCCGCCCTCGCCGCACTCGACCAGGCGAGGCCGGCGATAGGTCGTCTTGATCTCTCGCGCGACCCAGAGGATCTCGCGGCGGACATCATCGAAGGTTGGCAGGCAGCGGAATCGGCGCTCCGATCGCTGATCGGATCCGCGTCGCTGTCGGGGCAGCCGCTCATCCGGGAAGTCCGTCAGCGCGACCTGTTGACGCTCGATCAGGCGCACGCGCTAGTCGAGTTCAGTGCCGCGCATGAACGCGCGCAGCGCACGGACTATCGACCGTCGAACGGCGACATCGGTGCGGCGCGCACCGGATTCCAGCAACTCGAAGCCGCGTTGCGGCAGGAGCGAGTGGCGCCACTTCCGCCAGGTCCGGCTGCTGCTGCGGTATCAGGCGCTGTTCCAGTTGCCCCGGACCCTGGCGTTCCGCCGTTTCCCGTAGCGGGACGCCGCCGAGGCTTCCCGCTGATCGCTCTCATCGGCTTGCTGTTGCTGCTGGGGGCCGTTGGCGGTGGGATTTACTACTTCGCGGTCGGTCGGTCCGGGACCGCGTTGCAGGCGGGCATCGCAGCCTACTCCGCCGGCGATCGAAACGGGGCGAGGAATCATTTCGCGCAAGCGGTGCGCGACGATCCGAAGGATGCAGACCCGCACATCTACCTCGGTCGAATGGCGCGCGACGAGGGCGATGCCGCAACGGCGGTGCGCGAGCTGCAGACCGCGATCTCGCTAGAGCCTAACAACGCGACGGCTCAACGTGAAATGGGCGCGCACCTTCTGGCGCAGGCGACGGGTCAGCTCTCCACCGGAAACCTTCCGGGCGCGCTCCAGTCGCTGAACCTTTCTCGAAACTTCTATGTCCGTGCCGTTCAGCTGAACCCCGCGGACAAGAGCGCGCAGGGCTACCTCGGCTGCGTGCTGATGCGGCTCGGCCGCGTGCAGGAAGCGAACAGCTTCTGGCAACGCGCGGGACCGGGACCCTGGACCCAATGTCAACCGCTTCCGACGCTGGCCCCGCAGGTGCCGGGGGCGCAGCAGCCGGTGCGGTGATCGAGCTCAGTCACGTCTCGAAGACGTTCGAGTCGCGGTCCGTGAGCCCGGTCCGTGCGCTCGACGACGTGTCGTTTCGTGTCGCGGCGGGCGAGGTGGCCGGCATCTCCGGACCTGCCGGTGCGGGGAAGTCGACGCTCCTCGCCATCGCGGCTGGCCATTTACGGCCGTCGAGCGGTAGTGTGCGAATCGATGGCAGCGAGCCGCGCCGGTTCGTAGAGCGCGAGGGCATCGCGTACCTGCCGCAGCCAGTGGCGCTCCCCGGCGGCTGGCGAGTGTCGGACGCCCTAACGCGGCTCGCGGTGTTGTCGGGCGTTCGGCCCACCTACACGAAGCACCGCGTTGAAGCGGCCATGCGCGAGCTTGGGCTCTACGACGATCGACGGCGGCGCGTGCGGTCGCTCAAGGGAGACGCGCGCCTGCGGCTCGGCCTGGCGCAGGCCATCGTCGCGGACCGCCGGGTGATCATGCTCGACGAGCCACTCGAGGGCATGAGTGCCGGATCGCTCGACCGGCTCCGCGAGCTCATCGTTAGGCTGCGCGCGTTCGATCGTGCGATTCTCATCGCATCGCGAGACACGGCGGAGCTTCAGCGCGTCACGGATCGAGTCACGCTGATCGATCGGGGTCGCACGCGGCGTCCGGGTGCACCGCGCCGGGCCACGCCCGCGGATGTCGAGGGTGTTTTCCACATCACGTTGCATCAAGGCGGCGAGCACGTGCTCGCCGTATTTCCGAACGCGATCTCGCTCGGTCGATCGACGTATGCCGTTCGCGTCACCGGGTTTGCGGCGCTCAACCGCGGTCTGCGCGACCTTCTCGAGCGTGGGGCGCTCCTCGCGTCCGTGACGCCGGCGCACGCCGCGGTCGACGCGAACTCGCTCACCCTGAACGAGGTGGGGATGTGAAGGGTCGACTGACCGCGTATGCCGGGTACCAGCTACGCGATTATTTCGCAACGCGGGCGCTGCCAACACTAGTCGCGAGCGGGCTCGTGGCGTGGGCGCTCGCAGCGGCGCGCGGCATGACGCTGTCGGACCTCGACCCAACCGGTGGGATCGACGCTCGCGACCGCGTTCAACAAACCTTCGAGCTCCTGCTCGCGACCTTCGGCTTCGTTGCTGGCGCTGTCGCGGCTCACGGCGTCGTGTCGCATCATCGGATGCGCGGGTACGACCGCCTGGTGTTTTCGCGTCCCGTCAGCCCGGTGCGGTACTATACGCAAGGCTTCGTCCTCGCCGGGATTGGCGCCGTAGTTCTCGGCAGCGTCGGCGCCGAGGTGTACGCGGTGGCGGTGCATCCCGTATGGTTGCCGGGCGTCGCCGGATATGTTGCGCTCGCGTGGCTGCTCGTGGGCGGGCTCGCGTTCCTGCTCTCGACGCTGACCGCTTTCTACCTGCCGATACTCGCCCTGGTGCTGGCAGCCGATCTGACGCTCGATCATTTCACGGGCGCGCTGGCCGCAGCCGGTGCCGGCCGCGTCGTCACGGCAATACAGGTGCTATTGCCACCGGCCCACGTTCTCGTGTCGCTGCGTGGAGCCTTTGCGCGAGGCTTGCCCATCGATCCCCTCGCGGTCGGGTGGCCGGCGGGGTTCGGAGCTGCCTGTATCATCGTGGCGATGGTTCTTCTCTGGCGCCGTCCCTTCCGCTCATGACCTCGATCGTTTCCCGTCCGGTTTCGGTGGACCCCGCGTCGGTGGAGCGCGAGGTGCTGCCTAACGGATTGACCGTTATCGTACGCCGCGACGACACGGCCCCCGTCGTCGCGATCGTCACCCACGTGAAAGCGGGATACTTCGACGAGACGGACGACGTCGTAGGCATCGCTCACGTGCTGGAGCACATGTACTTCAAAGGCACGCCAACGCGCGGCGTTGGCGTCATCGCCAAGGAAACGAAGGGGAGCGGCGGCTACCTCAATGCCAGCACGATCTACGACCACACGGTGTACTACACGGTGCTGCCGTCGTCCGGGCTCGTCGCGGGTCTGGAGATCCAGGCCGATGCCTATGCGAACTCGGTGATCGATTCCGGCGAGCTCGCGCGCGAGCTCGAGGTGATCATCCAGGAGGCCAAGCGAAAGGCCGACAATCCGTCCGCGGTCACGACCGAGACGCTGTTCGAGCTGCTTCACGATACGCATCGAATGCGACGGTGGCGGATCGGCCGCGAACCCGGTCTCCGCCGGCTCACGCGCGACGACCTCGTTCGATTCTACCGAAACTTCTACCGGCCGTCGTCGACGATTCTCTCGATCGTGGGCGACATCGACGTCGCGGAGGTACTGGGCCACGTCCGTCGCCTGTATGGCGCACTCGAGGCGGCGCCGGTGATTCGGACGCCCGGGCCTCCAGAGACTGGGCCCGATCGGTTTCGCTACCGTGAGATGTCGGGCGACATTGCGCAGGCACAGATCGTGTTCGGGTGGCGCACGCCACCTACGATGCACGACGACACTGCACTGCTCGATCTGGCGTCCGGCATTCTCGGATCGGGACGTGCGTCGCGCCTCTATCGCGCGGTACGAGAGCGCCAGCTCGCCGCATCGGTCAACGCGTACAACTACACCCCCACCGATCTCGGTGTGTTCGTCGTGCATGCCGAGATGCCGGCCGCTTCGGTGGGGCAGGCGTCCGGCGCGATCTGGGATCAGGTCCGCGTGATGCGCGACCAGGGTGTCGCTGCGCAGGAGGTGACGCGCGCGCAGCGGGTGTTCGAATCGCGGTGGCTCCGCCATCTCGAGAGCATGGAGGGTCAGGCGACGCATTTGGCGGAGTGGGAATCGTTAGGCGACTGGCAGCTCGGGGATCGGTACTACGAGCACACCACGAGTGCCACACCATCGGACGTAACCGCCGCTGTTCAGCGCTACCTCACGCCCGACCGCGCGGGGTGGGTCGTCTACCGCCCTTCGACCTCGCCAGCGCTTGCCGAGGATGCCGCATTGGCCAGAGCGTTGCTCGACGGGACGCGTGTCGCCCCGCTGCCGGCGCTTGCCGGTGTTGCCGAAACGGCGACACCAGCGGCGCTGGCGCGTCTCGATCTCGAGCGCGAGGACGGAGCTGTACGCATTTATCGAACGGCCAGAGGCGTTCCGGTGCTCGTCAGGCGTCGCGCTGGCGCGCCGATCACACACCTTGGCCTCTACGTGCTGGGTGGCGCCGCGACGGAGCCTGCACATCTCGCGGGATTGAGCACGCTGCTCGTTCGCACGACGCTCAAGGGGACCGAGCGGCGGGCCGCGATGGCGATCGCCGAGGAGTCGGAACTCCTTGGCGCGGTCATCGGAACGAGTGCGACGGCCGATGGCGTGGGCTGGACCATTTCGGTTCCCGCGCCACGCGTCGCGGCGGCGATCGACCTGCTCGCGGACGTCGTCCAGCGGCCGACATTCCCCGAGGACGCCTTCGAGACCGAGCGTACCGTCGCGCTCGCGAACGTCGCACAGCAGCGCGACGACATGTACCGCCATCCGGTACGTCTTGCCATGCAGGCCGCGTACGGGGCACACCCGTACGCGCGTTCTGTGTTGGGAACCGAGGAGACGTTAGGCGCCATCGAAGTGGCTGCACTGCGGGCCTGGCACCGGGACCGCATGATGCATTCGCCGGCGGTGATCGCGGTCGTCGGCGATGGCGATCCTGACGACCTGGCCGCGCACCTCGGCCTCGCGTTCGCCGGGGTCGTTGCCGCGGTGCCCCAGCTCATTCCGGCGCCGCACTGGCCGGGGGAAACCGCGGTGCTCGCCGAGTCCCGCGACAAGGCGCAGACCGCGCTGGTGGTCGCATTCGACGGCCCTGCGCGTCGTGACGACGATCGATTCACGACAGCGCTCATCGCGGGGATCGCGAGTGGCCTCGGCGGTCGCTTCTTCGATGAGCTCCGCGATCGCCAGTCGCTCGCCTACACGGTGCAGGCGTATGCCAGCGAGCGTCTGCTCGCCGGAACGTTCATCTCGTACATCGCGACGTCGCCGGATCGGGAGGAGGTCGCGCGACGTGGTCTTCTCGCGGAGTTCGCGAAGCTCCGTGAGACGGAGGTGACCGCGGAGGAGCTGGAGCGGGCCAAGACATACGCCATCGGAACGCGGGCGATTCGGCAGGAGAGTGGGGCAGCGGTCCTCACCGATCTCGTGGACGCGTGGCTCTATGGCTCCGGTCTCCACGAGCTGGATGAGCATGACGCGCGCCTTCGCGCCGTTACGACCGCGCAGATCCGCGATGCGGCGCGCCGGTACTTCGTGGAGGAACGGCGCGTGGAAGGCGTCGTGCGCGGGGTAGTGAAGACCGTCTAGGATCATCGCGCCTCGGGGCTTGGCGAGATCATCGCGCCGGGGCGCGGGGCGCGGTCTCGACGCCGACGGACGACAACCTCAGGCTGGCGGCCTAACGATCTTCCCAAGGAACAGGATCGTGCCCGAGAGCCGCTCCCGAATCGCGAACACGAACGGCCGATCGATCCGGATCACCCGCGGACCACACGTGCACGTCACGCTGATCTCCACCGACGTCGCGGCCGCCGCCTCGGTGCCTTCCTCGTGCACGTCCACGAACGACTTCTGCTTCACCTTGCTGATATAGAGCTGGCTCCCGGCCGAGCGCGACATGCGCGTGAAGTCTGCGACGTCCCCCTGGAAGGCCTGCCGCATCCCTAACGACTCCAGCGGGTCGTTGAGCAACGCCTCCCAGCGAAGAGAAAACTTGGGCATGTACAGCTCCACCTTCTCCGACGTCGTTGCGGCCAACGTCGCCTGCCAGGCGTCGGCCGAGAGCGATGAAACGAGTGCGGCGATCGACTCGCCCGGCTTCGGCAGGATGATCGTCATCGCGAACGCGTCGCCGCCGTACGGGAGCTCCACCACCTGCGCGTCCACCGTCTCGGCCACCCGGACGGTGTCGGTGCGCCGCATCATGGCGATCGGCGCGGCGGAGCCATCGACTGTCGTGAACTGATCCGGCTTCGTTAGGCGCTTGTCGAATCGGGTGGTCCACGATCCGTTGAAGTAGATCGCGTTGATCAAATACATCACCACGTCGCCCGGAATCGGGCCGTCGACGATATTGTCGATCTTGCCGTTGGTGCTCGCCCGCACCCAGTCGTTGATCGTCGGGACCGCGCCGGGCGCGGCGAAATCGAGCGGAGCGACCTTGGCGTCGAAGAACTGCTTCGACTCATCGAGGAAGCTCGCTTCGAAGGGGAACCCCGCACGGTACCAGATCGCGTTGGCGATGCGGACATCCACCGTCGGGTCCAGCGCGCGAAGCATGTCGATCAGCGACCGATACGAGGCGTTGATCTCTGCGGACGACTGCGCACCAAAGCCGAGTGTCGAGCGCATCTCGGCGAATGTCTGCCCCGCCGCGCCATTCATGGTCATGCCAAGCGCCATCGAGGCGCTGAGCGGTGACATGAAAATGTTCGAGTTGGAGCGCGTGCGGTCGAGCTCACGCAGCAGGTTGAAACCGAACGCATTGCTGGCGCCGATCACGGCCAGTTCGCCACTCGAGAGTGCGCGAGGCAGCTCCGTGATCCTCCGCGCACCGCCAGACGGCCCTGTCGCGTCACTGCATGCGGCGACGACGGCGACGGTAGCGAGCAGACCGCTCAGACGCATGCGCTCCTCGGTATGGTGGTGTCAGCCTAACTCGCCGGTGCAGGGGATCGTCACAGCCGTACGCATCGGTTTACTGCGTCGCGGTCTCCGCCATCGCGGCCACCGCGCGCTCGAGTGCCGCAAGCGCCGGCCGGATGCGGCCGCCGGGTGCGCGGAGACCGGTCGCCGAGTCGTAGTCGCCCGCGCTCTCGACGATGAGGCCCTTCACCGGCGCGTGGCTCGTCGCCCACGCAAGCGTTCCCCACAGCGCCCGGGCCTGACTCGACTCGCCATGGGTTACCGGATAGGCACCCGACGAGAACACCCAGTGATTCTTCGTCGCGCCGCGCATCCATCGGTCGGCCACGTGCAGCCGGGCGCTCAGCGACCCACCACCGTCATACGACGGGTAGAACGAGAACCCAACGACATCGATCGGCGAACCCGCCTGGCTCGCCCATGCGTAGAGCGCGCTGTCTGTGCCAACGAACGCCGATGCCGCGACGCCGACACGCACGCGATTACTCACGCGCCGCGCGTTCGCGGATGCCTGACGAAGGAACTCCTCCCACCAGGCGAGCGGAACGCGTCCCATCGCGCGTGCACCTTCGGTGTACGGGTCGCGCGCCGGCAGGATGATATCGGGACGCAGCCGCCTGACGATGCGATCCACCGCCGCGAGCCGCGCGCGCATGTATGCCGAGGGCGACGCCCGAAATGCCTCGCGGGTATTACGGTCGTACCCAACCGATACGATCAGTAAGACGCTGTCACGCCGATCGTCCTCGAGCGAGCGGGCGAGAGAATCGAGCGCGGCGAGCCGCGCGCCCGATGGATCGATCACCACGGCGACGGCGCCGAGTCCGACGGAATCCACGAGGGCCATGTCGTTCCGGAGCGCGAGCGGCGGGGGCGCGTCGTTCAGCGCGGGGAAGACTCTCAACCCGATCGTGAAGTCTCCCCGCGGACGCTCCTGCAGTCGTTCCTGCGCGTAGGTCGCGTAGCTTCGCACCGCCACGACGCCACTCGGCAGCTGAGCGACGAACACGATCGTGAACCCCAGCGCAAGAAGGGCGAGCGTGCCGCGCACGGTCGCGCTGATACGCCATCGGGCTGGGTACGCCGGCGCGAGGAACGGGAGCTGGACGGCGAGGGGCGAGAACAGTGCGGCGCGTCCGAGCATCAAGCCTAACGCGCTGGATTGCGCCGCCGTGATGGCGAGCGCCGCGGTCGAAGGGTCCCGGCCACTATACGCCTCGTAGCGCACGATCGCCGACGCGGCGACGATGATGTCGTACGCGGCAATCGGCAGCCCGATGAACGGCGTAACGAGCCGCTTGCCCACGGCGTAAACCGCCTGCAGCGCGAAGATTGCAAGGGTCAGCGGCCAGACCCACGCGATGACGTGGATTGCGCGGCCGTTCAGGATCGATGCGGACGTAACCGCGACGAGCGTTGCTGGCGCGATGAGCAAGCCGCCCAGCGCCGTCACGCCACGGAAGAACCGGGGGGCCCGCCGCAACTGCGCGATCTGGCCGGCAAGGAACACGTCCCAGAGCAGCACGAGCGCCGAGGCCACGTAGAACGCGTACGGCAGTACCTCTCTCAGGCCCACCAGGCCGGTTCCTCCAGGCGACCGATCGCGATATCAGCCGTCAGCCGCGCGAACGCTTTTCGCATCTCACCTCGCGCGCGGTCAGACGACGGGTGAATACGTCGAGCGCTTTCTGCGGATCGTGCGTCGACAGGGTCAGGATGTCGAGCAGCATCAGGTGGTCGGACGGGAACGTGTGCGCCGACATGTGACAATCATTGAGGAGCAGCACGGCACTCACCGCATCACCCGGCAACTTGCGCACGACCGGCGCGGCGACCGCGGAGAAACCGGCGGCGCCGGCACCGGCTATCAACAAGCCGCTGATCAACGATGCGTCGCCGAGCTGAGAGGGCAGAGCGCCGACGAAGTCGGCACTGAGGTGGCTGAACGTCGGCGACACGTGGGATTGACTCTCCAGGGCGACGAGGCGTCGCGCGAGCTCGAGGACCGGGTCAGGATATCCGCGCGCGGCGGCGAACACAAGGAACCCGGTGGCGCGCTGGCCGCTCACCTTCGCGTCCGTTTAGTTTGCGGCATGAGCCGCGAGCCTCTCGTGACGTTGCCCAACGCCGTATCCATGTCGCGGCTGTTGCTCGCGGCCGCCTTCGTCCTCGTTCGCGATCCGGTCTTCCGCTTTGCCGTGCTGTTGACCGCGTCGGGCACTGACTTTCTGGATGGCTGGCTCGCGCGACGCCAGCGCGCGACGACGAAATCGGGTGCGCTCATCGACCCCATCGCTGACCGACTCTTCGTGCTCACGGCGGTTACGACATACGTCGTCGAAGACGCGATCTCCGTGAGCGCGTATTTCATACTCCTGTCCCGCGACATCGCGACGTTCATTGGGTTTCTCGTCGCGCGCTCCGTGCCGTGGCTGCGCGCCGTGGTGTTTCGCGCCCGGTTGCTCGGCAAACTCGTTACTGCCCTGCAGCTTCTCACGCTCATGGCGGTGATCGCCACACCAACGATCGTTCCATCGCTGGTGCGGGTGGTCGGCGCCGCATCGGCCGCGTCGATCGCCGACTACACGCTGGCGCTCTGGCGCGAGCGTGCGACGTGAGGGCTCGCCCCAGCTCGCGCGGCTGGAATCGAGCGGTGGCGGTTGCGGTTCTCGCGCTTTCGTGGGCGACGCACGAGGCGCCCGCCCAGCAGCGAAGCCAGCAACCTCCTCAACGGGTTCAACCCGAAATGCGCGCCGATTACATTGGCTCCCGAGCCGCGGCGGCTCACCTCGGGTTCGGGCTGAACGTGCCGGCGACGACCTACGTCCGACTCGGGATCGTCGCCGCGATGGGACAGGCGTGGTCAGGCGACGACGCGACAATCGCCGGCCGCGTGGACGGCCTCGTCCGATTCGTTCTGGATCCGCTCCGAGAGTCTCGATGGGCCCCCTATGCCGCGGGCGGTATCGGCGCGATCTACGACGGGTCCGAGAAGTGGCGCGGGGTGCTCGTGGGCGCTCTCGGAGTAGAAGGTCCTGTCACTGGCCGCGTGGTTCCGGCCATCGAAGTTGGCTTCGGCGGTGGCGTCCGCGTCGGCGTAGCGTTTCGGCGAGCGATGCGCGGTCGTCGCTGAGATGTGAGCGGGTCGACACGATACGAGACGGAACGGAGCACACGCGTGCTCCTCGTGGAGTGCGCGGCCGTGGCTCTCGTCGTGTTTGTCGCGAACGCCGCATCGCGTCCGCCGGCTGTCGCTACGCTCCGCCGACTCTACGACGACGTCGTGTACCTCTCCGTCGGAAAATCGATGGCGGAGGGTTTGGGCCTGGATGCTGCTTGGCTGGGCGACGTCCCTGGTCCTCGTCAGGCGCCTAACGCGAACTGCCGCGTCGGCCGCACTGGTAACGGGAACCTCGGCAGCGGCACCATCGGCGACGGGAACTTCGCTCGCGCTGGGCTCACCCTGGGGTGCGTCGCGCTCTGCCGTGCCTGCGCGAGCTCGCGCGCTGAGGCCGCAGCAGTCAGCGCACAAAACAAGAACGCCCCGTGAACGGGGCGTTTTCTATCGCGACTGGAGCCTACGCCGCCGACGCGGCATCGACCTCAGGAGTCTTCGCTTTTGGAGGAGCTGCGAACCGCTCGCCGAGCGTTCGAAGATCCTTGAGCTCGCCTTCCGACAGCTCGTGGTACCGATCGCCCAAGTACTTCAGTGTCTCGTTGAACCAGTCGACCTGGTGCTCCGGCTCCGCGCCGATCACACCGCACCGCATGACGTGCTGGAACAGCTCATCGCGGGCCTGTTCGAATACTGTGGGCTCCGCAACCTCTCTGCGACGACGCGACTTCTGTTTGGCCATGAATTCCTTGAGTGGGAGTGTACGCAAATCTAATGTAAACAGACGGCGAATCGATAGTCGTGAACGCGCTGCAATGTCCGCATGACGTCAACATCTACGCCAATCCACCCTCCGGCGTTCCAGCATCTTCGGAGACGATTTCGTCGGTGCTTTCCGCGAGCTCGTCCGGACCGGAATTACGTTCGACGTGTGGCGATATGAACGACGTGACGAGGGATGCCAGTTCGTCCGGAGCTTCCTCGGGGATGAGCCGCGCCGACTCGGGGAAGGAGACAACGCGACAATCCGCGATATCGGCCGCGAGTTTCCGCGACACTTCGGCGTCGACCCACACGTCCTTCTCGCCGCGAACGATCAGCGTGTGCGCTCGCACCTGAGCCGGATCGAGATCTTCCAGGTCGGTTGGTCGGACTGCTCGAGCCAGAGCCAGCAGGTGAGTCACCCCTTCCTGTCCGATGAATGGAGCGAGATAACGACCGATGAGCATGGGCGGCATGCGCGCCGGGTCTACAACGCTTTGCGTCAAGATCGGCGTGAGGAGCGCCGAGGCCCCGAACAGCCCGCGCGAGACGCGGAGGGCGAACCGTGCGGTGCTCCGCTGCATCGCGCGGATATCGCCGCCGGGAATATCCTCGCCGCCAACGGGGTTGATCAGGACGAGTCGGGCGACGCGCTCCGGCCGAAGCGAGGCGAGGCGTAGCGCGATCGCGGCACCAATGTCGACGCCAACGATCGCGGCACGCGCAACGCGGAGCGCGGTGAGCGCGCGTTCGAGATAGTCAGCCTGGGCGGCAAGTCCGAAGTCGGCATCGAATGGGCGATCCGACTCGCCATACCCAAGCAGATCAACCGCGTATGCCGTGTGCTGAGTCAGGGCGAGGGCCGGGGCGACGTTTCGCCACAGAAAGCTGCAGGTGCCGAAGCCGTGTATCAGCACCGCGGGGGCGCCGCCGTGACCGTAGCGCTCGACATGCATGGCACCCGGGCCAACGGGAATGCGGAGGAGATCGGCGTCGATGGGAGAAGCCCGGGTCGAGTGTCGTCGAGTGGCGATCGGCGTGCCGAATCGCGGGGTAAGGTAGTCGTACACAGGGCGGTTCGCCAAAGGACAAGCGTTGCCGCTCCTCTGACGGCTCCCTAGTTTTCGCCACCCAACCGATCACCACTCCACGCGACGAGCGGCACTCAGCAGGTATGGCGGACGAGACGTATGGCGAGGAGCGGGCGCGAAACCTCGAGGCGCTGCTCCGCAATCTGGCAGCGCGAATCGTGGAGATGGACGCGCGGGGCGAGCTCTTGAAACAGGCCGGGGAGCTCATGCGCCTGATTGGTGATGTGCGCAGCGAGCTGTTTCATTACGAGGTTCGCGCGACTTACGATACTCCGGAAATCGCCGAAAATCGTCGCATCGTGGCGGATGCCACGGACAACCCAGACAACTCATGGCAAAAGACAGAGTGGACGCAGGACGAGGACGACGAGCCGACGTGGTAAAGAAGTCGAAATCCTCGTCAAAGACTCCGTTCTACGCCGCGATAGCCGTCGTCGCGCTGTTCGGGGTCGGGGCGCTCGCATACGTCGCGAGCCGACCAAAGAACGTCGCGACCACGGTGGACGCCGCGAAGATCGTCCCGGGTGAGCCACAGGGATACCTCCTCGGCAAACCGGATGCGCCAGTGCAAGTCATCGAGTTCGCCGATTTCGAATGCCCTGCGTGCGGCCAGTTCGCCACGCTCTCGGAACCGGACATTCGCAAGCGGCTCATCGACGCGGGCACGATCAGCTACCGTTTCTACGACTACCCGCTTCCGATGCACAAGAACACATGGGCGGCGTCGAACGCCGCGGCGTGCGCGGACGAGCAGGGCAAGTTCTGGGAGATGCACGACCAGCTGTTCAACGCGCAGGACCAGTGGAACGGTCAGGCGACGAGCCGCCCGAAGGGCAAGTTCAAGGAGTACGTCAAGGCGCTTGGTCTCAACGTCGATCAGTGGGAAGCGTGCTTCGACGCGCGGAAGTACCAGGCGCGCATCAAGGCGAACGAGCTGATGGCCACGAAGCGTGGGGCGGCCCAGACGCCAACCTTCGTCATCGGCGACAAGATGATCGGTGGCGCGATCTCGTTCGATCGCTTCAAGGCGCTCGTCGATTCGGCGCTGGTGCTTGCCAAGGCTGACAGCGGGAAGCCGGCTGCGAGCGGCGACAGCGGAAAGCCAGCGGCTCCCGCCAAGAGCCCGGGCGGTAAGTGACCAAGCGGATGATTCTCGCCACGCTCGCCCTCATCGGGGTGTTCGTGTCGACCTATCTCACGTTGTTCAAGCTCGGATACATCGGCGAACTGAAATGCTCGGTCGGCTCGTGTGAGACGGTGAACACGAGTCAGTGGGCGACCTTTCTGGGGCTGCCGGTCGCCGCGTGGGGGCTCAGCTTCTACGTGGTCGCTCTTCTCCTCGCGATGCTTGGCATTCAGGAGAAGTACGCGGACTCGCGCGCATTCTCGGTGGCGCTGGTGGCGCTCACAGGGTGGGGCGTGGTGTTCTCGGGCTGGCTGACCTATCTCGAGCTGTTCGTGATCAACGCCATCTGCATCTGGTGTGTCACGAGCGCCTGCATCGTGGCGATCATGTTTTTGGTCAGCATCGCGGATCTACGGGCGTTCCGCACAGCGTAGGGAATCGGGAATCGGGAATCGGGAATAGTAGAACCCTCGGGATGCCATTCACGCAGAGTGAGGCATCCCGAGGGTTGTCGATTCCCGATTCCCGATTCCCGACGTTAGGCACGCCTGATCCGCGACCGTCCGTCCGACGCCTCGTCGAGCCGCAGTTTCGGCTTCGAGTCATCCTCGCCGGGGTCGCCGTCGCGCGTCCGGCGTCGGAAGGGCACGAGGTCCTGACCGAGGACCACGAGCGTCCGCGTCGCGACGGTGCTCGCCAGTGGCTCCGGAATGCCCATGACGCGGATGTACGTGTCGATCGCGCGATCGAACGACAGGTCTTCGGCGAGCGTGTCGACGAACATCAGCGCGTTGTCGACGTGGGCGCGGATAACCGATTCCTCGGCCCGCGCCTGTGCCAGGCGAATGCGTCGCTCGGCGGTCGGGTCGAGCTTGCGCGGGAACAGCGATTCGGGAAACAGCCGTCCGAACATATGGGCCCTTGGCTCGGCGAAAACGATCGGGGCTTCAGACGTCGCGTGCGACGTCCCGTAGACGCCTCACTCAACAATAAGGCACGAGTCGTTCCTGCAAAACCAGCTTCGACCGCTCAGGCCGCTCGATCACTCTTCCTCGCCACCGATTGCCGACTGCCACATGCCAGCGAGATTGGCCACGACGCTTGGGTCCGCAAGCGTCGTCGTGTCGCCCAGCACCCGGTTCTCGGCAATGTCGCGGAGCAATCGGCGCATGATCTTCCCGGAGCGCGTTTTTGGCAGATCCGCCGTGAACACGATCTCGTCAGGACGAGCGAGCGCCCCAATCTTGTCCGCGACGAACTGTCTCAGCTCCTCGCGCAGCTCCAGAGTTGCCCGATTCCCCTCGCGTAGTGTCACAAAGGCAGCGAGTGCCTGGCCCTTCAGCTCATGGGTCTTACCCACGACGGCCGCTTCCGCAACCGAGTGATGCTCGACGAGCGCCGACTCCACTTCCATCGTGCCGATGCGATGCCCGGCGACGTTGAGCACGTCGTCCACCCGGCCAAGGATCCAGTAGTAGCCGTCGTCATCGCGCTTGGCCCCGTCGCCAGGGAAATAGAGATCGGGGCGGCCGGGCCACTTCGAGAAATACGTTTCCACGTACCGCGCGTCGTCGCCCCAGATTGTTCGAAGCATCGACGGCCACGGCCTGGTGATCGCGAGGAGGCCGCCGCCCACCGGAATCTCGTTCGCGTTCGAGTCGAGCAACGTGGCGGAGTAGCCGGGGAGCGGACGTGTCGCGCTGCCAGGCTTGGTCTCGGTCAGCCCCGGCAGCGGAGAGATCGCGATGGCGCCTGTCTCGGTCTGCCACCAGGTATCGACAATCGGGCACCGACGACCCCCGATGTGCTCGTGATACCACATCCATGCTTCCGGGTTGATTGGCTCGCCAACGCTGCCTAACAAGCGAAGCCGGCTCAGGTCGTGGTGCGCAGGGTGCTCGGCTCCCCATTTCATGAAGGCGCGAATGGCCGTTGGCGCGGTGTACAGGATGGTCACGCCGTGCTTCTCGCAGAGCTCCCAGAAGCGATCCTTCTCGGGCCAGTCGGGTGCGCCCTCGTACATCACGCACGTCGCCCCGTTCGCGAGCGGGCCGTAGACGAGGTACGAGTGGCCGGTAACCCAACCCACGTCGGCCGTGCACCAGAACACGTCGTCGTCGCGGAGGTCGAAAACGAGCTTCGTCGTTGCGGCGACGCCGGTGAGATAACCTCCCGTCGTATGAACGATCCCTTTGGGTTTGCCGGTAGTCCCCGAGGTATACAGGATGTAGAGCACATCCTCCGCATCCATCTCGGCCGGCTCGCAGTACGCGGGGGCATCGGCCATGAGGCGATGCCACCAGTGGTCGCGGCCGTCTTGCATATGGGCAAACGCTTCATCGCCGCCGGATCCCGGACGGCGCATCACGACGATGACGTTCTCCACCGATGGCGCACCCTCGAGCGCCTTGTCGGTATTCCGCTTGAGCGGAATCACCTGGCCACGTCGATAGCCGCCATCAGCGGTGATCACGAGCTTCGCCTGTGCGTCGTTCATCCGATCGCGCAGGGACTCGGGGGAAAACCCGCCGAAGACAACCGAGTGGATGGCGCCAATGCGCGCACAGGCGAGCATTGCGATGACGACCTCGGGGATCAGCGGCAGGTAAATCCCGACACGGTCTCCACGCCTAACGCCCATGCGGCCCAGCACGTTCGCGAACTTGTTGACCTCCACGTAGAGGTCCCAGTACGTGAGCGTGCGGCGGTCCCCCGGTTCGCCCTCGAAGATGAGCGCCGCCTTGTTTCGGCGCGCCGTGCGGATGTGGCGGTCGAGGCAATTCACCGACGCGTTCAGTTTTCCGCCGACGAACCATTTGGCGTGCGGTGGCGTCCACGCGAGGACCTTGTCCCATGGGCGCGACCACTCGAGCGACGCGGCCATTTCCGCCCAGAAACGCTCCGGATCGCGCGCGGCGTCCGCGTACAGCTCAGGCGACGAGACATGCGCCTGCCGACGGAACTCGTCAGGCGGCGCGAACCTTCGGTTTTCCTGAAGCAGAACGTCGATGTCTGACATTGCTCGGGAATCGGGAATCGAGGATCGGGAATCCGCGCCGGGAGTGCCCGATTGTGCAGCGTCTCACTTCAAACTTCAACGTGACCAGTCGTTCGGTCGAGATGGCTGCTCAGGAATTCTACACCGACGCGAAGTTCGGATGCTTGCGGCAAAGTGCACCCCCCAAAGACAAACGGCGATTGGGGATCCAAAGGTTAAGTGCAACCAAGGCAACGCGGTGACGGTTGGTGCTCAGCCTGGCATGCAAGTCGCATTGACGGAGGTCACAACTGAAGGGCGACGCAACACTCGATAAGAGCACACCCGTCGTGAGGCGGGGTCGCAAAGCCAGGAGTCTCGAACCGATGAACGTTCGAGATCGTCCGGTTGCCGAAGGTGGTAAGACGAATCGCTCCGCGTTTCGAATCCTCCTGATCGGTGGCAGTGCTCGTTGCCCTGGACGGGAGGGTTCTTGTCATGCAGGCGATCGCGAACAACGACGGCTCTGTGCTGATGGCCCCGGATCGATTGATCTCCTCCACGAGCGGAGGCTTTCGTGGGGTGGCACTGGATCACCTTGAACGCTTAAGTGCGACCGCGAACGGTCTCGTTATCGACCTGAGCCAGACAGTCGACATCGACGCCAGCGGGCTCGGCATCCTCGTGTTCCTCCAAAAGCGGGCAAAAGAGCGCGGATTCTCGACTACGCTGCGCCACGCGCCGGAGCGGGTCCGCAATTTGCTACAACTTACAATGCTCGAATTTCTCTTCGAGTTTGGGAGCTGAGTGGTCCGCGCCGTACGCCGTGGCCCCCTTCGGCGAACGACAACAGGGTCACTCACGAACGGCGGCCGAGCATCAGACGGCCGCCGTTTCGCATCCCCACGCCGACGGCTAACGTTCGGGCGTGTCCCACGCGACCACGCCTATCGAGCACACGCCGCGTACTCCGCAGGCGCCAGATGCCCAAAGTGCTCGTCCCGCCATCGAGGCGAACGCGCTGACGCGGGCGTTCGGGCGGCGGGTCGCGATCCGAGGGCTGACGTTCGCCGTGAACGATGGCGAGTGCCTCGCGCTGTTCGGCCCGAACGGGGCGGGGAAAACAACGCTCCTGCGGATCCTCGCCGGACTGCTCCGTCCCACCAGCGGAGCGGCACACATCGCCGGCGTCAAACTTCCCGGCGGCGCGGAGGCCAGAGCAGTCGTCGGTCTCATCTCGCACCAGAGCATGCTCTACTCGGCGCTCACTGCGAGAGAGAACGTCGAGTTCACCGCGCGCTTGTACGGGCTCGAGTCCCCTCGACAGGCGGCGATGCGTGCGCTCCAGCGAATGCGCCTCGACGAGCGAGCCGAGTCTCCCGTTCGGTCCCTGAGTCGTGGAATGCAGCAGCGGGTATCGATTGCCCGCGCGATCGTCCACGAGCCGCGAGTGGTCCTCCTGGATGAGCCGTACACCGGTCTCGATGAAACGGGTGCCGCGGCGCTGAGCGCGGCCCTCGAATCGCTCAAGAGCGGTGGTGCCGCGCTCGTGCTCGTGACTCACCACCTCGGCGAAGGGCTCGCACTCGCGACGCACACCGCGATCATGCGGGATGGACAATTCGTCAAGCACGAACCGCGCGGCACGGTGGAGCTCGATGTCTATCGCGACGTGTACCGCGAGGCGATCGGTCGATGATCACGAGGGAACCGCCTGGCACGTTCGCTGCCGCCGCGCTGATCGCGCGCAAGGACCTCGCTATCGAGTTCCGCACTCGCAGCGCGTTTCTCGCGGCGATCGTGTTCTCGCTCCTCGCGATCGTCATCTTCTTTTTCGCGTGGGATGCGACTGCCGTCAGCGCCGTCGATCTCGCGCCCGGCGTCCTCTGGGTGATCTTCACTTTTTCGGGCTTGTTAGGGCTGCATCGCTCGTTCGGTGTCGAGGAAGCCGATCGAGCGATCGATGCGCTGCTCGCTTCGCCGGTGGACCGGGAGGCGGTGTTTCTCGGCAAAGCGCTCGCGAATCTGTTGTTCGTGCTCGGTGTGCAGGCGCTCGCCATTCCGGCGGTCGCGCTCTTCTACAACCTTCCGCTCACCAGGGTGCTTGGTCCGCTGATCGGCATTGCCGTGCTGGCGGCGATAGGGCTCGTCTCGATAGGCACGCTCTTCAGCGCGATGGCTGCGAACACGCGGCTCGCCGAGTTGCTGCTACCGGTGCTCGCATTGCCGTTCTTCGTGCCGATCGTTCTCCCGGCTGCGCAGTCGACCGCACGATTGCTATCCGGTCGTCCCATTGCTGAAGCGATGAGTTGGTTGAGAATCCTCATCGCGTTTGACATCGTGTTCGTAGTGGCGTGCGCGCTCGCGTTCCCGTTCACGCTCGAAGACTAGACTGACATTCGATGACAACTCCTGCCGTAAGAGAAGACCGCCGCAGCATCGACTGGCTGCTCACCATCGCCGTTCTCGCGGTGGCCGCCACGTTCATCCGCGCGATCTATTTCACGCCGGCCGAGGCGCGTCAGGGCCTCGCGCAGAAGATCTTCTACGTGCACGCGCCTTCGGCCTTCATTGGGCTGTACGTCGCATTCGGGCTGGTCGCGGTTGCCGGTGTGCTCTACCTGTGGCTGCGCGACGAGCGACTGGATCGCATCGCTGCGTCGTCGGCGGAAGTCGGTGTCGTCTACATGACCGTCGTGCTCATCACCGGTCCCATGTGGGGGAAGCCCATCTGGGGCACATGGTGGACCTGGGATGCGCGACTCACACTGACGCTCTTCATCTGGTTTGTGTTCCTGGGCTACCTGATTCTTCGCGGAGCGATCGAGGATCACGGCACACGCGCGCGTTATTCCGCCGTGCTCGGCGTACTGGGCGCGCTTCTGGTGCCGTTCATCCATCTCAGCGTGTACCTGTTCCGCACGCTGCACCCGATGCCGATCGTGCTCAAGCCGGGTCGTCCATCGCTGCCCAACAGCATGCTGGCAACGTTCGCCTTGGCGTTCGTCTCGTTTTCGCTTCTGTTCGTGGCGCTGCTTCGAGCACGGTACCGGCTGGCCGAACGCGCCGATGCACTTGCCGCTGAGGAGGAATACGAGCCGTCCCCAGTGCCCAACCTGCGCGCTGAGCCGATCCGATGACGCCCGATAACGCCGTCTTCTTCCACGTCGCTTATACAGCCGCGGTGGTCATTTACGGCGGCTATGTGGTCTCCCTCATCGTGCGGAGCAAGCGCACGCGAGACCGTGAACGCCGCCAGATGCAACGAGGGGTTGGCCGCGAGCCCCGAGGGTAGTTGTAGGGCTGCTTTGCAGCGTGCCCGCCACATCCGTCGGGCTAAAGCGAGTTGGAGAGTGGGGAGCGGCAGAAGCGGAGTGGGCGCGATCCTTGCCCATTGGTCGAGGCGATGCCGCGCGTCCGCGGCAGCCAACGTCACTCCACCCGCCAATCGCCATGGATGCCAGCCTGTATTTTCGACTGAGGGACCGCATTGACGACGCAGCCTCGCTCGAAGAGCTGGCGGCTATTGAAGCCGAGATCGACAGCACACAACCGCATGTCATCGAACGTCGGGCGCTGGAGCGGCGAGTGAACCGGAGGGAACGCGCTCTGTCGGTCCCACCGATGTGACGAAAGGGTCAGGGAACGCAAGGCCCGAAGTCTGCTCGTCAGGCGCGCCGCGAAGAACGCAGCGCGCCTGACGGTTTTTCCGGGACCGCCGTGGGTGGAGTAGAATTATCGCCGCACGATCATCCGCGACCGTTTCCTTCGAACAAGCCCATGATCCATCCGTGGCGCGACCTGCCGCCAGGCCCGCATCCGCCCGAGGAAGTCACCGCGGTGATCGAGATCCCGCGCGGGAGCCGAAACAAGTACGAGCTCGACAAGGAACACGGCACGCTCAAGCTCGATCGCGTGTTGTACTCGGCGGTGCACTATCCCGGCGATTACGGGTTCGTTCCGCGCACGCTGCACGAGGACGGAGATCCGCTCGACATTCTCGTGCGCATCAACGAGGCGACGTTCCCCGGATGCCAGATCGACGTACGCCCGATCGGCGTGCTCAAGATGCTGGATCGCGGTGAGCCGGACGACAAGATCCTCGCCGTGCCGAGTCACGACCCCCAGCATAACGAGTACTTCGACATCGCCGACCTCCCCTCGCATTATCTCAAGGAGGTCGAGCATTTCTTCTTGATCTACAAGGATCTCGAGGGGAAACGCATGGAGATCGCCGGTTGGGAGAAGAGCGATTCAGCCATGCGCGTGATCACGGCGTCGATCGAGCGCTACGCGGACACGTACCTGCGCATGGGGCCCTAACGAGTCACCGCTTCTTTCGGACTCGTGCCGATGGTGGCGGCGGCGCGGTCTCCGGCGGCGGCTCCTCCGCGCGCACGGCACCGTGCAGCGGAAGCTCTGGTTCTCGTCGCATCAACAGTTGGCTGTACACCACCGCCGCGATGATCGCGCCGACGACCGGGCCGGCCCAGTAGACCGCCTGCCCCTCGAAGATCCCGCTGGCGACCGCGGGTCCGAGCGAGCGCGCGGGGTTCATCGATCCCCCGGTGAATGAGCCAATCGCCAGGATGCTGGCTCCGTACGTGAGCCCGATCGCGAAGCCGCCGACTCTGGGAGCATCCGGATCGACGGCAGTGGCGAAGACGACGAACGTGAGGAAGAAGGTCGCGATCGCCTCCAGCCAAAATGCCTGGCCTGTGGTCACGTCGAGCGAGATCGCCTGCCCGCCTCCACGCGTTGCCGCAAAGAGATCCGCCGGCAGCGTCGCCTTGAGCACGTACGCCGCCGCAATCGCCCCGAGGATCTGCGCGCAGACGTAGATCCCTCCCATGAGCGGCTCGATGCGCCTCGCGGCTAGAAATCCGAGCGTGATCGCCGGATTCAGGTGGCCGGAGATTCGCATGGTCGCGGTGACCATGATCGCCAGGATCAAGCCGTGTGCGGTGGCCGCCAGCAACAATGGTGAAGCCGACTTTGAGTGCTGGGCAGCCATGATCGCTCCGCTGCCGACGAACACGAGCGCGAACACTCCAACGAACTCGGCGAGGAAATGCCGGGCCGCATCTCTCATTTGGACGTGCTCCAGGGAGCGGGTAATTGCGCGGCGAAGCTAGGCGCATTGCCGCAGCGCCGCCACCCCCGGCGCTCGTCTAGTTGTCGCCCCGCATCACAATGGCGGCGTTGATGCCGCCGAAGCCGAACGAGTTGCTGACCACGACGTCCAGGTCGGCCGGACGGCCGACGCTCGGCACGTAATCGAGGTCGCACGCCTCGTCGGGCGTCTCGAGGTTCACCGTCGGTGGGACCCAGCGGTTACGCAGTGCGAGCGCGCAGATGGCGGCTTCAATAGCCCCCGACGCGCCGAGCGCGTGCCCGTAGTAGCCCTTGGTGCTGCTCACTGGCATCCGGTACGCGTGATCTCCGAACACGCGTTTGATTGCCAGCGTCTCTGTGGGGTCGTTGAGCGGCGTGGAGCTGCCGTGCGCGTTCACGTACGTGACGTCGTTCGGGGCGATCTCGGCATCCGCGAGCGCCAACGTGATGGACCGCGCGGCCTGCGAGCCATCCGGAAGCGGCGCGGTCATGTGATGCGCGTCGTTCGTCAGCCCGTAGCCGAGCACCTCACCGTATATGGGAGCGCCGCGGGCGATGGCTCGCGATCGCTCTTCGAGGATCAAGACCGCGGACCCTTCTCCCATCACGAAGCCGTCGCGGTCGCGATCGAAGGGGCGCGACGCCGAACCGGGATCGTCGTTGCGCGTGGACATGGCGCGAATGAGAGCGAACGCGCCGAAGCAGAGCGGCGAAAGCGGCGCTTCAGCGCCTCCGGCGATCATCACATCAGCGTATCCGTCGCGGACCTGACGGAACGCCTCGCCCACCGCGATGGTGCCTGACGCGCAGCTCATCGCGTTCGTGGAGTTCGGGCCGCGGACACCGAGCTCGATGGCGATGTTACAGCTCGAAGCTCCGCCGAACACGGTGAGCGCGAGCATCGGCTCCACGGCTCGCAGCCCCTGCTTGAGGAAGAGTCCGAGCTGATCCTCGGCGTACGCGACGCCGCCGAGCGCACTGCCCATCATTGTGCCGATCCGATCACGATCTTCGGAGGCAAGGTCGAGGTTGGCGTCCTCGAGGGCCTGTCGAGCCGCGACCACGGAAAACTGTCCAAACCGGTCGAGGCGTTTCGCTCGCTTGGCGTCGAGGTGATCCGACGGGACGAAATCGTTCACTTCGGCCGCGTTGTGACTGCGGAAGATCGACGGGTCGAACCGGGTGAGCGAGCGGACGGCCGAGCGTTCCGCCCGTACACCGTCCCACAGATTGGTGCCGGTGATGCCGATCGGGGTGATCGCTCCTATTCCGGTGACGACGACTCGACGACGCATGCGTGGTACACGTTAGGCAGTGAGGTGCTCAGGGCCGAGGGAGGCGGTTCGTGCCGCCCTCACGCTCCGCAACGCGAGCAAGTCCGGCGAGTGTTCGCGAGGCGATTCCATGAATGAATACAGGCCCGATCACATTGGTGGCGGCGAAGATTCCGATGAGCGGCCATCGAGGCCCGTCCCAGACGTGGAGAATGCGAACGAGCGTCCCGCCCTCAGCGGGCGTGAAGCTCCACTCGACATCCATCCCCGTGGTTATACCACCGATGTGCCGGAATCGGATCGCCGGGGTGGCGTGGTCGACCTCCATGGCCGAAAGCCACCACGTTGGCCAGCCAAAAACCCCAAACGGGCGATTGGCCGCCATCTCCACCAGACCACCGCCATCGGTCGCATATTCCCGAAATCGGACGTACCGGTAGTGCGAGAGGTGTGCCGGCCACTCCTCCACGTGTCGAACGACCTCGAACGCAGTGCGAACGTTGGCGCGGACGAGCTGCTGGTCGATCGTCTCCATCGGGCGCCCCGCCGGCATGGGGCCGAGCTGCTGCGGTGGCCGCAGCGACGGTCGGCGAGGGCGGGGATCGGTCACTGAACGGGGCGGGTTTCCGGCCGCCAGGTGGCGGTTACACGCCAGCCCATATGCTGGGTCACGTTAGGCGCGCGCCCGGTCGAGGACTGCACCAGACGACGCAGCTCGTCTCTCGTATAGCCGCGCATGATCGAGACGACGCCGTCGTGCCGGCTCACGGGGTGGAATCCGAGTGGGAACGACGCCAGCCACAGGCCGGCGGCGGCGAGCCAGCTTCGCCGCAGATCGCTGATGATGACGCGGACGCGCGCTACGCGATCGAGCTCCTTCAGCACGCGCGCCGCGCTGGCATCCTCGAAGTGGTGCAGCGTCTGCGAACACATGACGACGTCCACCGAGCGATCGGCGAACGGGAGCGCCGTGGCATTGCCGCGCACCGCGTTGCCGGTTCGCGCGCGGCTTGCTACGGCGAGGGTCTCGGCCATGTCGATCGTGATGAGCGAGAGGTCGACGCGCTGCTGGCGTGCCATCTCGCGGGCTCTCGCTGCAATGTCGCCCACGCCGCTCCCGACATCGAGCAGCGTTGCATTCGCGTCCAACTCCGGCAGCACCGCTTCGAGCTCGAGCAAGACGGCGCGCGTTCCCCCGAACAGTGCGTTCGCGAGCGCGACATCGGCCAGCGAGCGACGAACGAGACGCGGGTCGACGCCGGGTGCATCGAGGTATTCGAAGCCTCGGCGGCGTGGCGGAGTGATGAGTGTGGTCACGGGACGAGGACGCGACAGGTCATGTCAACGCTCGAGCTGGGCGTAACCGCCACGATAGTAGAGGAGCGGCCGATCGGGGAACGGCGTCGCGGACTCCACTTCGCCGACAACGATCGTATGATCGCCTGCTTCGTGATGCGCGACGAGCCGACACTCGAGATGCGCGAGCGCGTCGTCGAGCAGCGCCGCCCCGCTCTGGCCGCGGGTGTAGCCCACACCATCGAAGCGCTTGTGCTCGTCCGGGCCGGAGAAGCGCCGCGAGAGCGCCTCCTGATCGGCGGCGAGAATGTTCACGGCGAAATGCGACGCGCGAAGCAGCATGTCGTGCATGGAGGCGATGTGGTCCACGCACACGAGCACGAGCGGCGGGACGAGGCTCACCGAGCAGAACGCACTGACCGTCATGCCGCAATCGGTCGCGTCGTGATCGCGCGCCGTGAGCACCGTGATTCCCGACGCGAACCGTCCCAGTACACTGCGAAACGTGTCGGGATCGATGGTCACGGCGTCCACGGGACGAGAAGACGCAGCAGAAAGCTCGGGCGAAGCACTTCCCGTGCGGGCACGAAGTCACCCGTGACGCCGACGATCGTGTGAGCCATCTGTGGCCGAAGCGCGAGGGAACGTGCGGCAACGTTCATGACGGCAGGGAAGGTAACCGCCACGCCGATCATCCGCTCGACAGCCCATTTCCCACGGAACTCGCCGATGCGCGCCCTGTCGTACGCGCCGAGGGATGCATCGCCATCGGCGGGTGCCGTTGCGGAGAGCGCATCGATGATGCGCGGCACGAGAAGCTCTGCGCCGCGCAGCGCGGCGTAGATGCCTTCACCGGTGAAGGGGTCGAAGAAGTCCGCCGCGTCGCCCACGAGTGCTGCGCCCGGTGCCCACGCACGCCGTGCGGCCGACGCGAACGGGCCGGTTGCCAGAACGGGTGTCACGCGGACCGCCTTGGCAAATCGCGGCGCCACGTGTCGTCGGCGTCGGATCCAGGCATCGACGAATCCCGCAGGATCTCCCGAGGCTTCGCGAGCGCGAGCTCGAGGAACGACCACGGCGACATTCGTCATACCGCCGCCGACGTCCGCGAGACCGAGGTAGCCGTCGTGGTCCACGTGCATCTCGCCGCTATCACCCATGTCGATCCCGGCGAAATGCGTGACGAACGCGACCCGTCGCTGCGCGAGCCTCGTCGCGGCAAGATCGAGCCGCCGCGCGACGACCGATCGCAAGCCGTCGGCGCCGACGACGATCGATGCCGAGAGCGTACGCCTCTCCCCGCGTTCGTCGATAGCGTCGACGCCGGTGACCCGGCCGTTCGAGTCCCGACGGAGGTCGATGACTCGAACCCCCTCACAAACGACGGCTCCAACGGCCCGCGCCCGATCGAGCAGCAGGCGGTCGAGAATGGTGCGCCGCAGGGCGAGGCCGCGATCCCTGTAACCCCGAAAACCCTCGACGTCCGCGAACCTTCCCTGGAAGGCCGTACCGTTCGGCGCGTGCACGCGCATGCCGGCAAGATGTGCCGCGCCGGACCGCTCGATTTGCTCGAGTACGCCCATCTCGTCGAGGATGCGCGAGGCCTGAGGGCTCATGTACTCCGAGCAAGGCTTGTCGCGGGGAAAGTGGGCTCGATCGAGGATCGTGGCGTGAATGCCAGCGCGGGCGAGATGAAACGCCGTGGCGGCGCCAGCCGGGCCGCCTCCGACGACAATTACCTGCGCGGCCTGGCTATCCATGGCGAGTTCCGGGCAGCGTCGAGGTGGTGCCACCCGCGGTGGCTACCGAGCAATCCGCGCGTACGGTTGGGACGCCAAGTACAGTGTGTCACCGTTCACGCGATAGGAGAACTCGAACGTCCCGGAGCTCGGCGGAAGGTATGTAATACGAACGGTCTGGACGAGCGGTTCCCAACGGGCGTCGACGGTCTGCGCATCGGCGAGCCCGGCGGTGAAGTTTCGCGTAACCGACAGTCGGCTCGCGGTGCCGTCGGCGTTGAATCGCCAGGTCGTCTCGCTGGAGCTGGCCGAGCCGTCTTCAGCGAGGAAGTACAGGATCCGACGCCACGTCCCGACGAGTACGGAGGACGCGGTCGTTCCGGTCGTGCCTGGTCCAACGGTGCCGAGCGTTCCGCCGACGGGCGCGCCCACGCGGCCGCCATCACATGCAGCGACGAGGAGCAGCACCAGGGCCACTGATCGGCGGATCACGTCGGGAATCGGGGATGGGGAATCGGACTGCGAGCAGCAGGAACCGGGAACTGGGAACCGCGAACCGAGAGAAACTGCGCGATGCTTAGCGAGCGATCGCTGCAGCCACACCCGCGCCAACCAAAGTACACACCACGTTCACGAAGTCGTTCCTCGCACCCGGCACACCACCCACCACGCGAGTTGCTCTGCCACAGTAATGCCAGCGCCGCTCCGTCGCCTCCGAGCAACCGTCACACCATCGTCGCTCCTGAACGGTGGCCCCTATCAGGGAGTCAGCCAACGAGCCCAAAGCACCGCCAACGAACACCCCGGTAGACGCGCCGCCAACGCCAATGAAGTAGCTCATGCCTGCGATGAAGGCGGCACCGGCAATCGACGCGAGCGTTCCGGGCACCGTGACCCCGCCGGACGTGCCGGCGGGTAGCGGCTTGAAGGTGACGACGGACCGCGGTAATCCGCCGGTCACCGTACCCACTTCGGTCGCCCAGGTATCGGCAGTCGCAGCGGCAAGCCCTCCGAGCGCTGCAGCCGCCCACGCCGATTCGCCGGTTGCCGCGGCAAGTAGTGCCGCGACGGCGAACACACCCCCATTGGCCAGGACTTGAACCGCGTCGCGTTCATTGCCCTTCTCGACGATTCGGCCGATACGCGCCTCACGCGTGGCGTGCCTGAAGCGCGAGAGGGCAGATGACGTGACGAAGAAGACGATGAGGACAGCTGCCCAGGTCCAGCCCGCGATCGAAGCCGCCGTTCCGACCAGAAGCGCAGCGACCGCGCCACCTGTGGACAATGCGCGCACGTTCCGTGCGACAAATGCGATCGCGCCCGCGAGAAGGAACCCCGCGAGCACACGTTCCATCACGATGCCACCAGGGTGTAACAGACAGTGGCCGCAAGCCGCTTGTACGTCGTTTCGCGCGCCGTTAGCTTCGCTTGCACGTCTCTAGTGATCCATGTCACCGACGGTCGACTCGCTTCTTCCACTCAGTTTTCTCGAAGCCGTTCGTAACGTCGACACGCCTGACGACGATCCCGACACCGAACTCGTCGCCGAGCTGCGCAACAAGCGCCTCGGGTTGAGCGACACCGTCTACGCCCAGATCCGTCGGTACTCCGACGCGGTGAAACGTAGTCAACGGACTGCTCGCGACGAAGCGGTGGCGCTGGCTCGTCTCATCGGGCGTCGTCCCGACGCCGAAGCGGTGTTTCGTGCTGCCGGTCGCTTTCTCGCGAACGAGGCGTATCAGGGCATCTCTGCGATGACGCGGCGGGTCATGCTCACGCTGCCATCGCTGGTGGCGCGGCCCATCGCCTTGCGCCACGCGAGCCGCATCGTCGAGCGATACTTCAACGGCAGCGTCTCACGGGTCGGATCGTCGGTGCTGCTCGACGTCCCCTCGTCGGTCACGATCGACTCGGCGCCGCGCTCGATCGGGTGTGCGTATTACGAGGCCGGGCTCGCCGAGCTGCTGCGGCTTCTCATCAATGGCGGTGGCGCCGTCGATCACGTGCGATGCATCGCGCGCGGCGAAGGCACGTGCAGCTGGCGTGCCGAGTGGCGCCCACTCAACTGATTCGATCCTTCGATGCTGGACGAACGCTCGCTCTCGCGCGTGCAGCGCGCCCTCGCCGATGCCAGCCTCGATGGTTGGCTGATCTACGACTTCCGCGGGCTCAACCCGGTCGCCAAGACAATGCTTGGGATCGAAGGCATGGCGACGCGGCGCATCTTCGGGTTCATCCCCGTGACCGGGGTGCCGACCGCGATCACGCATGCGATCGAGCCGGGACCGTGGCGTCAGTGGCCCGCCGCATGGGGCAAGGAAGTCTACAGCTCCTGGCGCTCGCTCGAGTCCTACCTCGCCGCGCTCGTGCGCGGAAAGCGCGTCGCGATGGAGTACTCCCCGGGCGACGCCGTGCCCTATCTCGACCGCGTGCCGGCAGGTGTTCTCGAGATGGTCCGTGCCGCGGGCGCGGAGGTCGTGACGTCGGCGGAGCTCGTGACGCAGTTCTACGCGACGTGGACGGGGGATGAGCTCCAGGTGCACCGCCGCACGGCCGAGAAAGTCGCCGAGATCGCGCGTCGAGCGCTCAAGTACGCCGGTGCGGAGGCACGGGCCGGTCGCCCCACGACAGAGCATTCGCTGCAACAGCACATCCTCGGTGAATTCGGCAAGGCGGGACTCGAAACGATCGATCCGCCGGTGGTGGCTGTCGGGCCTAACGCGGCAAATCCGCACTACGAGCCGCGCGCCGACAATCCCGTCACCATCGACGTCGGCGACCTGGTGCTGCTGGACCTTTGGGCCCGCGAGCCGGGCGGCATCTGGGCCGATCAGACGTGGATGGCGTCGGTCGGCGAGCCGAGCGCGCGTGCGGTTCAAGTGTGGACGGCGGTTCGCGACGCGCGCGATGCCGCGATCGCGCTGCTGCGCGATCGCGTAGCCGGTCGCGCCACGGTGCGTGGCGGTGAGGCCGATGACGCGGCGCGCAAGGTGATCACGACCGCGGGCTTCGGCGATCGATTCACGCATCGCACCGGCCACTCGATCGACTCGCGCGATCTCCACGGCTCCGGCCCGCACCTCGACAATCTCGAGACACGCGAGGAGCGATTGCTGGTGCCAGGGGTCGCGTTCTCGATCGAACCGGGCGTGTATATTCCCGGCGAGATCGGAGTTCGATCGGAAGTGAATGCGTACGTTGGAGACGGCGAGTTGGTCGTGACGCCGCTGGAGTACCAGCGAGATATGATGGTAGTGTGAGCGTAACTCCCCGCAATCAGGCGCCAGGAGTTAGCTACTCGCCCAGTCCGGAGTCCCCAGTCCCTGGTCCCCAGGCGTCGTCGCTGCGGCGAGAGCTCGGACTCTTCTCGGCAGCGCTGCTTGTCGTCGGGGGGATCATCGGCAGCGGGATCTTCTTCACCCCGACCGAGACCGCTCGAGCTCTGCCCACGGCGGGCCTCGTCTTTCTCGTGTGGGCTGTTGGCGGCGTCGTTGCACTCGCCGGCGCGCTCACGTACGCGGAGCTCGGCGCCATGATGCCCGACGCCGGAGGCGCCTACGTCTACATTCGCGAGGCGTTCGGACAACTGCCCGCGTTTCTGTATGGCTGGATGGCACTCCTCAGCATCGGCACCGGTGCGCTCGCGGCTGTCGCGTTAGGCTTCGCCGGATACGCGGGACGTTTCGTGGACCTGACACCGCTCGGCGGGCCGACGGTCGTGGCGGCGGCGACCATCGCGGTGCTCACGGCGACGAACTACTTCGGCATCAAGCCCGGGGCGCTCGTACAGAACGTGTTCGCCGTCGCGAAGATCGCGGCGCTGGCGGCGTTGATTCTCGGCGGCTTCGCGCTCTGGGCGAAGATCGGAGCGCCCCCGCCCGTAGCGAACGCCCCGGCGCCGCGCGCATCGCTTGCCAGTGGGCTCGCGGCCGCGTTCGTGGCCGTGCTGTTTACGATCGGTGGCTGGCAGCAGATGAACATGGTGGCGGGCGAGATCCGGGACCCGGCGCGGACGATCCCGCGCGCACTGGCGCTTGGCATCGCGATCGTGATCGCCTGCTACCTGGGTGCCAACGCGGTGTACCTTCACGCGTTAGGTCGCGACGGGCTCGCGGCGAGCAGCGCTGTCGCCGCCGACACCGCCACCCGGCTGGTCGGAACCGTCGGAGCCACGCTGATCTCGGTCGCGGCCATGCTGTCGATTCTCGGGTTCGTGAACGTCGTGATCCTGGCGACACCGCGGATCTTCTTCGCCATGGCGAAAGACGGAGTGTTCCTCCAGGCGGCAGCCCGCGTCCATCCGCGATTCGGGTCGCCGCACGTGTCGGTGGTGATCATGGGCGTGTGGGCGATCGCGCTGCTCGTGATCACGCGCGGGCGAATCGGCGATTTGCTGAGTGGAGTCGTATTCGCCGACTGGATCTTCTTCGGTCTCGGCGCGGCGAGCGTGTTCGTGCTTCGTCGCACGCGACCGGAGGTGCCCCGTCCGTACCGCGCGTGGGGATACCCGATCGTCCCGGGGTTCTTCGTGCTTGCGGCCATGTTCGGAATCGTGAGCGCGTACGTCGCGTCGCTGAGAACGTCGTTGTTAGGCACCGCCATTCTGCTCGTTGGTGTGGTGGTGTTCTACCTATCCCAGCGGCGACGAAGCTAGCGTCACGGGGCGGGCTCGCGTTGGCCCGGTTGGCGGCACGGGACGAATTCAGCGCTGACGTCGTCTCTCAGGTGCGCGCGTGGCGTAACGCTTGCCCGAACGACTGGCGACCTGTGTCGATCACCCCGCCGCGGCGCTGCGAACTTCGGACAAGCCCAAGCGAACGTTGAACGAATTGCAACCAACCAGACATACACGTCCGCGTCGGCCAATTGCGGCTCTCGGATTGATGATTGCGCTGGGGCTGTCGGGTTGTGACCGTGGCACGCCCGGGCGCGCGAGAACGGACTCCGGGAAGAGCACCGGCGGCGAGGCGATGGCAGCGACGTCAGCGTCAGCCTCGCAGGGTCCGCCATACACGACGCGGCCGCTCGATTCCTTCGGAAGAGTCTCGGGTTTCATCGAGCTCGACGGACAACCGCCGCCGGACACGGTCTTTCAACCATCGGTCGATCAGCCGATCTGCGGCGCCGCCTTCACTCGCCGCGGCATCGAGCGGTCAGGGAACCGGGCGATCGGCGTTGTCGTGTGGATCGACGGGCTGCGCTCCGGCAAACCTCTACCGCCGGATCGGCGGTTCGAGGTACTGAACCAGAACTGCCTGATTTTCCCCGAATTGCAGGTGGCGATTGCAGGAGGCACGCTGAACGTCCGCAACCTCGATGCGGCGGAGCACCGGACGCGCATAACGCGGAGTGGCACCGGCGAGGTGCTGGGGACCATCCGCGAAACCGACGAAGGGCAGGTGGTGCCGAATGAGCACGTTCTCGCGAAGCCCGGTGTGCTGCGCCTGACGTGCGACGTTCACTCCTGGACGCACGCCTGGATCGCGGCGTTCGACCATCCCTATTTCGCGACGACCGGAGGAGATGGCTCGTTCTCGATCGATTCCATCCCGCCGGGCCGGTATCGGCTCCGGCTATGGCATCCCCGGCTCGACTCGGTCGACGAAACGGTGACGATCGAGGCAGGGAAGACGGCCACCGTCACCCTGCGAGCAAAGAGCGGGAGCTGACTGCCACAGGTAATTGGTTACTGGGACAGGTAATTGGTTACTGGGATTGGTTACAGGTTAAGAACCGCCCGAGATGCTGATGTCGCAGAGAGAGGCAACCCGGGGGTGTTCAACTGCGAGTAACCTGTTACCAGTAACCTGTGTCTGTTCAGATTCTCCGGTCGATGACCATCGCGACGAACAGCAGCGCCAGATAGAGCAGCGAGAACTTGTAGACCTTCCAGGCCGCCTTGTTCCAGTGCGGCAGCGAGCGCACTCGCAGCACGCCCACGAGCAGGATCATGCCTAACGCGAACGCGCTGGCGAAATACAGCCACCCGAATGCGCCGAACGCCACCGGCAGCAGCGTGAGTGGAACGAGGATCAGCGTGTACCACAGCATCTGATCCTTCGTCTCGCGCTCGCCCCACACGAGCGGTGCCATCGGAACGCCGGCATTACCGTAGTCGCGCTGCTTGAGCAGTGCCAGCGCCCAGAAGTGCGGCGGCGTCCAGTAGAAAATGATCAGGAACAGGTACAGCGCCGCGAGGTCGACGCGATTCGTCACCGCCGCCCACCCCACGAGTGGCGGGAACGCGCCCGCCGCCCCGCCGATCACGATGTTGTGTGGGGTGGACCGCTTGAGCCACCGCGTGTAGATGAACACGTAGAAGTAGAAGCCGGCGAGGGCGAGCGCCGCCGTGAGCACGTTCACGAAGCGCGCGAGCATCCAGGTGGCCGCGCACGCCAGCGCGACGCCGAACGCGAGCACGGCCGGCGGCGTCATGCGCCCGCTTGGAATGGGACGCAGACGCGTCCGCGCCATCCGGTCGTCGATGTCGCGGTCGAGATACATGTTCACCGCGTTCGCCCCGCCCGCCATGAGGTAGCCGCCAATCGCCACCAGCACCACCAGGCTCACTGACGGCGTTCCGGCGACGAACATCGGCGCGATCGTCGTCACGAGCAGCAGCGAGATGATCCGCGGCTTCGTCAGGGCGATGAGGTCACGCGTTAGGCTCGCCTGACGCGTCTGTTCGAGTGTGGTGTGCGTCACGTCGCGACCTCTGCCGCCACGAGCGTTGGGCGTGGGGACGCGACACGCGCCGGCACACCGATGCCAAGTGCACCTCGACGGCTCAGCATCGCGAGAATGACCACCGACACCCACACGAGTGTCCCGACCGCCTGATGCAGCGAACGAACCAGCGCCGGTAGCTGCATCTCCACCAGCGCGGCTGCTACCAAGAGCTGCACGAGTACCAGGCCAAACGCCGTGAACGCCGCCCGAACGATCAACGGCGCTTCGCGTCGTCGCATCACGCCGACGGCGACGCCAAGCAGGTGAAAGAACAGCAGAAACGCGAGGATGCGGTGCGTCAGCTGGATGTGCTGCGTGCCGCTTGGCACGAGCGAGCCGCGACAGAGTGGAAACCCAACACACGATGCGTTCGCGCCAGGTACGTGGGCGGTGAACGCCCCCATCACGAGCACGACGAACGTCAGGGCAAGGGCTGCCCGCGCCCCGCGCCATGTTCTCGCGGACGCCGTGCCCACCTCCGCGCGTCCCGCGCCAAGTCCCCCTGTTCGCATGACGGCGGAAACGAGCACCGCGAGCAGCGTCATCGCGATGGCGAGGTGCGTGACGATCACGAGCTTGTTCCCGAGCTCGAGCTTCACGGTCACGGCACCGAACAGCGCCGCGATCACCACGAGCGTCGCTGCGAGCGACGCTGCGCGAAGCACGCCGCCTCTCCCGCGAACACCCGGTGTGCTGGGTTTCAGCAGGGCAACGACGAGCAGCGCGACGATCGCGACCGACAGCGTGGCCGCGATGTAGCGATGCGACACCTCGATGATGAGGTCGGGTCGGTCGAGCGGCGGGAACCAGTGTCCCTCGCACTTCGGCCAATGATCACCGCAGCCGAGGCCCGAACCGGTGATGCGCACAATGGCCCCGAACACGACCTGCCCTATGCCGAGGATCAACGACAAAATCGAAAGACGCCGCAAGGCGTTCATCTCACGCTCCGATGGTCGCGCTGGCGCGACCGATATCCAATGGCCGCGTCGATGGTCGCTCGACGGCTCGCCACGTCAGGTACAGGACGAGAAGAAGGCCAACCGCTGGCAGCAGCGCCCAGGCTACTTCCACCGGCCGGCTGTTTCGCGTACCAACCGCCCCGCCTTCGTTCTGCTGTTCGGCTTTCCTCGCTCGCCCAACGAGCAGGGAGCGAAGAATGGCAAACTCGGCGACGACGCAGCAGGCGGCGGCTATCCAGAACAGCGCGGTTCGAATGGTCATTCAGGCGACCCGGTGGACACGTGCAGCCGTGTCCGACCGCGCGAAAACCCCATGTGGTGTGCGAAAGTCACGCCGAAAAGTGTACGGTCTCAGGGCTCGATTCAACCGTCCCGGACGCTGCAACCATCCTGACTTCTGCACGGCTCGCGCCGAGGTGCGTCCCGGTATACCATAGGCACATGCCAGCCACTGCAACCGGAAACGAGAGTCTCCCGCGACGCCTGGGCCTGTTCGGGGCGATCACCGTCGTCGTCGGCATCACCATCGGATCGGGGATATTCCGGTCGCCGGCGGGAATCGCGAACCGGCTACCGGGGCCGGGTGCCATGCTCGGGGTCTGGGTCGTTGGCGGGCTGCTCGCCATGTGCGGCGCGCTCGCCCTCGCCGAGGTTGCCAGCACGTTTCCGAAAACCGGCGGGATCTATGTCTTCCTCCGCGAAGCATGGGGAAGGCTGCCGGCGTTTCTCTTCGGATGGGCGGAGCTCGTGATCATTCGGGCGGCGGCGGTCGGTGCCCTCGCGATCACGTTCGCCGAGTACTTCCTCCGCGTGCTCGGCTTCAATCCGCTCGTGGCGCCGTACGACACGTACGCCCGTTACACCGCGGCAGGCGCGATCATTCTCACATCAGCGTTCAACATCGTGGGGATCAGGTGGAGCGCCCTGGTGACGGCCGCCACCACGCTCGCGAAATATGGCGGGCTCCTGTTCGTCATTCTGCTCGCGTTCGTCGTCGGGCTCCCGAAAACGGGTGGACACTTCACGCCGTTCTTCCCACCCGGGACCTTCTCCGTCGCACCTTTCGGCCTCGCCCTTGTCTCGGTTCTGTGGGCGTTCGATGGTTGGGCGGATCTCACGTTCGCCGGCGGCGAAGTGAAGAACGGCGAGCGGAACCTCCCGCGCGCGATCATTCTCGGGTCGCTCGCGGTGCTGGTGATCTACCTGCTGGCCAACCTCGCGTATCTGGCAATTCTTCCGGTCGAGCAGATCCGAACGTCGAAGCTCGTTGCGGCGGACGTGGGTGAGCGCGTGATGGGGGCGGCCGGGGTCACGTTCGTCGCGGTCACCGTCATGCTGTCCACGTTTGGATCGCTCAATGCGACCATGCTTGCGAATCCGCGCGTGTTCTTTGCGATGGCCGAAGATGGCCTTTTCTTCAAGCCCATGGCCGCGGTGCACCCGAAGTTCAAAACGCCAGTCAACGCGATCGCGCTCGCCGCTGCCCTCGGGGTCACGTTCGTGCTGCTCCGGAAGTTCGAGGATCTAGCCGACGCGTTCGTGACGGCGATCCTCCCGTTTTACATTCTTGGCGTCGCGGCCATCTTCGTGCTGCGGCGCCGTCCGGGGTACGCGCCGGCGTTTCGCTCGCCGGGCTATCCGATCGTGCCAACATTGTTCATCCTGGCAACGTTGTATCTGCTCGTGAACGCCGTCATTGACCCAAGCACGCGATGGCCGACGATTGCGGTGTTCGGCGTGATCGCCCTCGGGATCCCCGTGTACTACGCGACCGTGGGGAAGCGCGTCGCACCTTCCGACACCACCCGGAGAGCTGCGGGCGAAACGGCGTGACGCGCGCCGTTCTCGTCGCGCTCTGCGCTGCGCTCTGGCCGTTCGCCGGGGGAAGCGCACAGGGCGTCACGGCCGGCGCCGTGAGCGGGCGCGTCGTCGACGAGACCGGGAATCCGATTGCTGGCGCATCGATCTCGGTCGTGAACACGGCGACGGGAGCCGCGTCACGCATCATCGCCGCACGTGATGGCCGGTACCTCGTCACAGGACTGGACGTGGGCGGCCCATACTCCGTGACCGTCCGGCATCCGGGCTATCAGTCGCAGATGCGCGACGGGCAGGTGCTCACGCTGAGTCAGAACCTAACGCTGGACTTCAGGCTCGAGCGTCAGACGATCATACTCAGCACCGTATCGGTCACGACGGAAACCGATCCGATTCTGTCACCCGATCGGACGGGCGCCGCGACCGTCATCTCCGACTCGGCGTTGCGCCGGCTCCCGTCGCCCGATCGGACGTTCACGGACTTCGTCGTCCTGTCTCCCGAAGTGTCCGAGGCGGGCCCGGGCCTTTCCGGGGGTGGCGTCAACAACCGCCTCAACAACATCCAGATCGACGGCTCCAGCGAGAACGATCTGTTCGGGCTCGGCGACACGGGGCAACCGGGGGGACAGGCGCGCGGGAAATCGATCGGGCTCGAGTCTGTTCGGGAGTACCAGGTGCTGCTCGCGCCGTTCGATGTGCAGCAGGGCAATTTTGGCGGCGTGCTGGTGAACGCGGTCACGCGCGGCGGGACGAACGAGTTCCATGGCTCCGCGTTCTTTACGTCGCGAAGCGAGGGGCTTGCCCGGAACGTCGACTACGTTCGCGACCAGGAGTACAGCCAACGGCAGTTCGGGTTCTCGATCGGCGGTCCGATTCTGCGGGATCGGGTGCACTTCTTCGTGGCGCCGGAGTTCCAGCGTCGGTACGAGCCGGCGGCCGGGCCGTACCTCGGTCAGACCTCGGCGCCGTATCCCGCAACGCCCGCGGACATCGAGCGGTTCCAGACGCTGCTTGCGGGCTATGGCATCGATGCGGGTTCGGCGGGTCCGGCGCGCAACGCGAATCCACTGCGGAACATCTTCGCGCGGCTCGATGTTGCGCCCACCATCAACAACCGGCTCGTGCTTCGCTACAACTACGGACGCGCCGAAGACGACGTGCTGGCGCGCGACCCGACGCTGCTCCGCCTAACGTCGAACGCGCATGCTTTCACGTCGGTGAAGGGAAGCGCGGTCGCGCAGCTGTTCACGAGCTTCGACGGCGGAGCCGGTAACGAGCTGATTGTCGGGTACAGCCGGATTCGCGATCGCCGGAACGCGGCGGTTGTCGCGCCGCAGGTCCAGGTCGACGTTCCCACCGTGAGCGGCGCGACGGCGCGGCTTCGTGCAGGCTCGGAGAACTCGTCCCAGGGCACCGAAGTCGATCAGGATGTCATCGAGCTCACCGACAACTACACAATGCCGCTCGGGCGACATCGCGTGACGGTTGGAACGCAGAACGAGCTGTATCGCATCCGGAATCTCTTCGCCCAGAACTCGTACGGTGTCTGGGAATTCTCGAGCCTCGACTCGCTGCAGAGCGGAACCGCAGGTCGATATCAGGCTGGCGTCGGGCTCGGCGGGCCGATCGACGCGCGCTTCGACGCTGCGCAGCTCGGGCTCTACGTGCAGGACCGCTGGCAGCCGTCGGAGCGATTCGTCCTCACCGCGGGGCTGCGACTGGATGTGCCGTTCCTGCTGGACAAGCCTCAGGAAAACCCGGCGGTGCTGGCGGACTACGGTCGACGCACCGACGAGGTGCCATCGGGAAATCTGCAGTTCTCGCCTCGGATCGGTTTCAACTGGAACATGTCGGGCGACCGGGTGGAGCAGCTGCGGGGTGGTGTCGGCCTGTTCGTCGGCAGACCGCCGTTCGTGTGGCTCGGCAACGCGTTTCAGAATTCCGGAACGGGTCTGGCGCAGCTCACGTGCGTGTCGAGCGGAACGGTGCCTCGCTTCACATCGAGCAGCGCCGCATCGCCGCCCGCGGAGTGTGTGGATGGCGCGACGGCGGCGACGACGGGCGACATCGCGCTCCTGTCCAACGATCTTCGCTTTCCACAGTTCGCGCGCGCGTCACTCGCGTACGATCATCGCTTCGGCCACGCGTGGATTGCGTCCGTCGAGGCGATGTACACCCGCGCGGTGTCCAACTTCTTCTACACGAACCTCGCGCTCGCCGGCCCGCAGGGCTTCGACCGGAATGGGCGCGTGGTGTACGGTTCCATCGCGACGACGGGCGAGGCGACTCCGGTGCTGTCCGGGCCGCGTCGCAACGTCATCGACGTGCAGAACGCAGGCAAGGATTACTCGTACAGCCTGACGGCGGCGCTCAACCGGCGGTTCACGAACTGGTTCGAGGCGCACGCGTCGTACACGTACTCGCAGGCGCGCGACATCCAGAGCCTAACGTCGAGCGTGGCGACGTCGAACTGGCGGTTCGGTCGCGCGATCTCCGGCGACCAGTACTCGCAGCATCTCGATCGATCGCGCTTCGAGCTTCCGCACCGCGTGGTCGCGTACGGGACGTTCTCGTTGTTGTCGACGCGGACGGACATCTCACTGATCTACCTGGGCCAATCCGGATCGAACTACGACTTCGTCTATGGTGGGAGTGGTGGTGCGGGGGATCTCAACGCCGACGGCGCTCAGGGCAATGACCTGATCTACATCCCGGCCGACGTCGCGAAGGACAGCGAGATCCGCTTCAGTGGCGTGTCGCCGGTCGCGGGCGCGGACAACTCACCAGCGGCGCAGGAGCAACGCATCGCCGAGCAGCGGTCGGCGTTCGAGCGCTACATCACGAGCACGGACTGCCTGACGCGGCAGCGCGGGCGCATGATGACCCGCAACAGCTGTCGTTCGCCGTGGACGAACACCGTGAACGTATCGTTGAGACAGGCACTGCCGGCCGTTTTCGGGCAGACCGTCACCGCCCAGCTCGACGTCTTCAATTTCCTCAACCTGCTGAACGCGAACTGGGGGCAGCAGCCGCTTCCGCCCAACGGCGGCGGGTCGGTCCCGCTGCTGACCCATGTCGGGCAGACATCCGGGGCACTCACGGGCCCGGACGGGTCTCAGGGCATCTTCACCTTCGATCCGGCGACCGAGAAATACGACCGGCGCCACGTCGGCTCCGCCTATCAGATGCAGTTCGGCGTGCGCTACGCTTTCTGACCGTCGGCTGGTCACGTCTCAGCCCGGTCACGGGTGAGATACATCACAATTGTTCCTTGACCACCACAACTGTGGATGCCTAGTTTCCGCGCGTTCGTCACCGAGGCGTGAGGGGCCGTTGTAACTGGCTCGCAGCGCCTTTTTCTCGGCAGCCGTGCCGCCGACGAATCCACGAAGCACCATCCAGGTGGGTGGTCGGCGCACTGGTTGGCATTGGACCGCGCCAATTCCGGGATGGGCCGTTTTCATTCGAGAGCGGCGTCTCGGCTCGAGGAACCCACCCTCTGTCCTTCACACATGCGCAGACATCGTTGGATATCGGTGCTCGCCGGAATCGTTCTACTTCCGGCTAGCGGCCAGCTCACTCGCGTCCACGCTCAGGGAATTACCACCGGAGCCATCGGCGGTCTGGTTACCGATACGTCGGGCGCTCCGCTCGCAGCGGTCCAGATTCAGGTCAGGAACGTCGAGACCGGATTCGTTGCCGGCTCGCTGACGCGCGAGAACGGGCGGTTCCTTGTGCCCGGCCTCGAGGCAGGCGGACCGTATACCGTGACGGCGCGCCGCATCGGATTCGCGCCACAGACTCGCGAGAACGTCTTCGTGTCCCTCACGCAGACGACGCGTGTCGATCTCAAGCTCTCGGTTCAAGCTACGACGCTTTCGAGCGTCGCGGTCGTCGCCACCACGAGCGACTTCTCGTCCACGCGCACAGGCGTTTCGACGACTGTTCGCGACTCGACGATCGCGCGCATTCCGACATTGAATCGCGACTTCACGGACCTCGTGAAGCTGTCGCCTCACGTCTCCAGCCCCGTGTCAGGACAAGGGCCGAGCGCAGCGGGCGCCTATAATCGGTTCAACAACTATACGATCGACGGCGCGAACCAGAATGACCGTTTCAACCTGGCTTCGTCGGGAGGTACGCCTGGAGGCGCCGTCGCCGGCCGACTCATCTCGATCGACGCGGTCAAGGAATTTCAGGTGCTGCTGACGCCCGCGGACGTGCGGTACGGAAACTTCGCCGGCATGCTCGTCAACGCGGTCACGAAAAGCGGCACGAACAAGCTGACCGGCGGAGCGACGTACGCCTACCGCGACCCGAACATGGCGGCCGACGAGCCATTCCTCCGCAACAGTGACTTCAAGGTGCAACAGTACGGCTTCTATCTCGGTGGTCCGATCATAAAGGACAAGCTGCACTTCTTCATCGCTCCCGAGTGGCAGTCGCGTTCGCAGCCTGCGATTGGTCCGTACGACGGTGGTCCGACGACGGAGGCGGGGAACATCAGCCCCGACACGCTGCAACGGATCGCGAACGCGATCAATCCGTTGTTCCCGATCGGTGGAACGGGACTCGTGAGCACGGGGAACCCGCTGACGAACCTGTCGGGTCGTCTGGATTGGCAGGTCAACGCCGGGAATCGCGTGGTGTTCCGTCAGCTCTATAACACTGCGGAACAGGACAACTTCAGCCGGAACAACCGGACCTTCAACGCGTCGGTCGGTAACCAGAACAGCGGATTCCGCTACACGTCGAACATGTTCACCACGCAGGACGACAACATCTCGAGCGTCCTCCAGGTGTTCAGCCAGTTCGCGAAGGGTTCGTCCAACGAGTTCCTCTTTGGCTACAACCACATCAAGGACGAGCGCGTCGTCCCGGTGCAGTCGCCCGAGGTCAGCGTGCAGGTGACGAACCTGCAGGGGAGCACCAACGCCTCGGCCACGTTCGGCACGGAGGAGTTCTCGCCGGGGAACCTGCTCAAGCAGGACATCTTCGAGCTGGCGAACAACTACAACATGCCGATCGGCGCCCATACGGTGACGTTAGGCGGCCGGTACGAGCACACGCACATCTTCAACAACTTCGCCCAGCGCGCCTTTGGCGTGTACGCGTTCCAGAACATCGACTCGCTCGAGCGGAAGGTCCCGCTCAACTACTCGTTCGGGTACAGCAATGGCGGTCCGATCGCGGCCGACTTCAACATCGGCCAGTTCAGCCTCTATGGGCAGGACCGCTGGAACGTCTCGACGAAACTGACCGTGACGTACGGCTTGCGCGCGGACATTCCACAGTACCTCGACAGCCCGGTGCAGAACGATGCGATCGCGTCGGCATTCACCGCGGCCGGACTGCCAGCCGTCAACACGAGCGCGAAACCGAAGTCGCGCGTGTACTGGTCTCCGCGCGTCGGATTCAACTGGGACCCGACCGGTGACAACAAGAACCAGTTCCGTGGAACGGTCGGCGTGTTCACGAGCCCGACGCCCGGGATTCTCATCGGAAACGCGTATGCGAACACCGGACTAGGGCTCGTCACGCTGAACTGCTCGGGACCCCTCGCACCGGATTTCGTCACCGACGTCAAGCAGCTCCCGACATCGTGCAGGGGCCAGCCGGCGCCCGCTGCGGGCCAGGCAGGGACGGCGGGCATCAACGTCAACGACCCGGACTTCAAGAATCCGCAGAACTTCACCGCGTCGCTCGGCTTCGATCGGCAGTTGCCCTACGATTTCATCTTCACGTTCGAGGGGCTGTATCGGAAGGCAATCAATGGCATCCTCGTGCGCGATCTGAACCTCAGGGGGCCGCGGCTCGAGGGCGGTCAGCCGTATCGCGACCGGAACGGGCGTGTTCTCTACGCCGATACGATCGCCGCGAACGGCGGTATCACGAACGCCGGTCAGCGCGTGATCACGTCGATCGGCACTCCGGCGGTCAACTTCACCGAGGGCGTCATTCAGGTCACGAACGAGTCGAAGGACTATAGCTACTCGCTCTCGACGCAACTCCGCCGCCGGTTTGGTCGGTCGGTGGATCTCATGGCGGGCTACACGTATCAGCGGTCGTACGATCTCCAGAGCCTCACGTCGGATCGCGCGATCTCCAACTGGCGTAACGGCGCGCAGTTCGCGGGCCTCGAGACGGATCTCGCGCTCACGCCGTCCGTGTTCGACCGACCGCACCGCGTGCTCGCGTCGGGCACCTACACGATGCCGTGGAAAAAGGCGCCCACTGATCTTTCGTTCTACTACACCGGCTTGTCAGGCATCCGGTACATGTACACGGCGAACGGAGATCTGAACGGCGATGGTTTCAACGGGAACGATCCGATCTACATCCCCAAGGACGCGACCGATCCTAACGAGGTCCGGTTCGTGGATGCGGGCACGGGTGCGTCGCTGATCACGGCGCAGCAGCAGGCGGAGGCGTTCCAGAAGTTCATTTCGGGCAACGACTGCCTCAACAGCCAGCGCGGCAAGATCATGGACCGCAACAGCTGCGTTGCGCCGTGGACGAACCGCTTCGACTTCTCCGTACGCCAGGGTCTCCCGGCGATCGGCGGCCAGCGCCTAACGGCGCAGCTCGACATCTTCAACTTCGGCAACCTCGTCGGGCGGGTCATTGGCCAGGATGACTGGGGTCAGCAGCGGAGCCCGAACCTGAGCCCGACGTTCCCGCAGCAGCAAGCGCTGCAGGTGCGTGGTCGAACGGCTGGGCCGCTCAACGAATCGTATCCGACGTTCAACTTCAACGCGAACCTGATCAACGGCGGTGAGTTCGTGCAGCAACAGACGCTCGCGTCGAACTTCTTCCAGATGCAGTTCACGTTGAAGTACAGCTTCTAAGGCCGGGGACGGGGGACGGGCGGCGGGCGACGGTGAAACAACGTAAACCCTTCGGATGCTTGTCTAGAACCTAGACGCATCCCGAGGGTTTCCGTTTTCTAGCCGTCGCCCGCCGCCCGTCCCCCGTCCCCGGCAGTTCCTAGAAGATTTCCAGATTGATGTACTTCCTGGGATGCTGCTTGAAGTCCAGCGTCAGCGAGTCGAGACGAGTCGTTAGGCGGCGCAAGTCGTAGTACAGCCCCGGATCGTTGAGCAGCTTCCCCATGGTGCCGTCGCCGTTGTTGGCCTTGGCCAGCACGGCGTTGAGCTGCTGAGCCGTCCCGCGCAGCGAATCCGTGAACGCCGCGAGGTTGCGCGATGTCGTCTGAAGGTGTCGCAGTGTCGAGTCGAGTTGAGCCGAATCGAGCGCAGCAGCCGTGTTCCGGAATTGTGCGAGCGTCAACGTCAGCTGCTTCGACTGCTCGTTCGCGATTGTGCCGAGTGATCGCGCCAGCTCGTTCACCGCGCCGAGCGATTTCCGAAGGTCGGCGATGCCGCCACCTTGCACGAGCTCGAGCTGCACCGTCTTCGCCACATCATCGAGCCGCTTGGAGATCGTGTCCGCCCTCGCCGTCAGCTCGGGGATCCCGGCCTTCGGCGAGGCAGGGGGAACGCTGTCACCCGGGTTGAAGAAGACCGGGCTCGGTGACGCGGGCTGCAGCGCAATCTCCTGATCCCCGAAGATCCCGACAGGCACCACGGCCGCCACCGAATTGCGCGGCGCGTGATATTTCTTCTCGATGCTCATGATGACGAGGATCGTGCCCTTCGGGTCCAGCTGAACGTCCGACACCACGCCGATCTGCACGCCGGCGAGCCGGACCGGCTGTCCCTGCTTGACGCCCGCGCCCCACTGGAACCGCGCATACAGCGGGTAGCCACGCGAGAAGCCGCCACGCACGAGCCAGATCGTTCCGAGCACGGCAATGACGGCGCCGATCGTGAGCAGGATGCCGACGAGAACCTCGTCGCGTCGTTTCATAACGGGATTCTTTGATCGTAGTGAGTTCCAGAGCCCACACGAATCCTAGCACGTGTCGTTCCCGCCGCGAACGGCGGACCGCCAGGCCGGAGACGGCAGCGAACAGCAGACCGTCGACCCCGGCGGGCAGATGGCAGATGGCAGAAGAACACGACCGTCTCGTTATGACACGCGCCGTTAGGCAGCTATGAACTTCGCAAACACCGCTGCCACGATCGCGTCCAGCACGAGGATGGACGTCGAGGCGATCACCACGGCCTTCGCCGTCGACCGGCCAACGCCCTCGGCCCCCGCCGCGGTGACATAACCCTCATACGAACACACGATCGCAATGGCGCCGCCGAAACACACGGCCTTGATCAGACTGTAGATCACCTGAAACGACGCAAAGCTGAGCCGCAGGCCGGTCACGTAGTCATTCGTCGTTGCGGTCGTCGCCGTGATCAGCGTGAGCCACGCGCTTACGATGGCCGTCGCGTTCGCGACCACCGTCAAAACGGGGAGCATGAGGAGCGCCGCCAGCAGCCGCGGCACCACGAGAAACGCGATGGGATCGTACGCGAGCGTCTCGAGCGCATCGATCTGTTCGGTGACTCGCATCGTGCCGATCTCCGCCGTCATGCGCGCGCCCACGCGCCCCGTTAGGACGAGCGCCGTGAGCAGCGGTCCAAGCTCCAGCACGATGCTGCCGCGAACGAGCAGACCGAGGACCGACAACTGTACCCCGGCGAACAGCTGGTAGAAGGCCTGGAATGCCGTGACCGCGCCGAGGAAGCCGGCGACGATCATGACGAGCGGAACGGAATCGACGCCGATGTTCCGCATCTGTCGGATGGTCTCGCGTCCCCACGTTGCCGGCTCGGCGAACGCACGACCGATGTCGCGAATGAAAAAGCCGCGCTGTCCGATGCCCGCGAAAAGCCCGCGGCCCGTACGCGCGACCCTCCGAAAGAACTTGATCCCCGTCCGCTGCATGACGGGGTAGGCCTCGGTGGGACGGTGCTCGTAATGCGCGCCGAACGTCATCGGGAACGAAACCGGGAACGGGGAACAGGGAACCGGGAACAGGAACTCCTCACGGGTGCACGGTTCCCGGTTCCCTGTTCCCGGTTCCCATCCTCCCCTTTCGCGATCACTACGTTCTGACTCTCGCCAGCATCACCGATCCGATCAGTGCGAACACCGCGTTCGGCATCCACGCCGCGACCTCGGGGGGAATCAACCCCTTGCCGCCGATGGCCTTTGTCAGCTGAATGAGCATGAGAAAGATCACCGTGGTGGCAAGGCTGATGCCGATGCCGTACGCCGCGCCGCCTCGCTGCGTGCTCGTGGCAAGCGGCGCGCCGAAGAGCGCGATGATGAGGCACGTCACCGGAATCGCGAGCTTGAGCGCTCGCTCCACGCGAAGTTCGTTCGCGTCACCACCCGAACGCTCGAGCGACGCGATGTACCGGCTCAGCGCGCGATACCCGAGCTCCTGTGGGGCCTTCGGCGTCGCCATGAGCTCCGTGGGCGCCTCACTCATCGCGCCATCGTGCAGCGAGTCGAATGCGAACGTCACGTCGGACAGCGTGTCCGACGGGATCACGTGGAGCGCTCCCTTCGCGAGCGCCCACCCTCGGCGGGTGTTGTAGTTGCCGTTATCCGCGGTGAGCACGTATGTCGGATAGTCGAGCCCTTTGCCCTTTCGTTCGATCTCGATGCCGTCGAGCTTCCCGCGCTCTGCGTTCAAGGAGCTGATCTTGTACACACGCCCGCGTTCCGCCGCGAACACGAAGTTGTAGCGATCGCTGCCCGGTGTGAACTTCTTTTCCTCGAGCAGATCCGCACGCTTGTTGTTCGTGATCGGCACGAGCTCACCGAGCCCGATCGCCAACACCGAGGCGAAGATCGCGCCCAGGAAAATGGGCAGCGTGAGCCGATAGAAGCTGATCCCCGACGCCTTGGCCGCCGTGATCTCGGAATGCCGCGTTAGGGCGCCGATGGAGAACACGGTCGCGAACAGCACGGCCGCCGGCATCACGAGAAACATCGAGTCGGGAATGAAATACAGATAGCTGAGCGCGATCTGCGATCGTGGCAGCTGCCGGTTCAGATATTTGTCGAGATTGTCCGTGAGATCGATGATGATGATCAGCAATGGGAAGCCCAGTGCCGTCATCGTGAAGATCTTCCAGAACTCGGACAGGACGTACCGGTCGAGTGGGCGGAGGAGATGTCGTCTTCGCATCACGCAGGCTTGTGGCGACGCTCCGCCGGGAAGCCAAACCGGCGCGCGACTTTCGCGAGGTTGGTCTTGAGCCCTTCCATGAACTCCGACATGTCGCCGCCGCGCGACGTTGCGCCTTCCTTGCCCATCCGCGCCAGGAGCACGAGCCCGACGATCGTCAGGATCACGTTCGCCGCCCACATCGCCCAGAACGGTGTGAGGAACGCACGATCCGCGAGCGATTCGCCGGCAATGAGCCCGATATAGTAGATCGCGAAGACGCCGAGACTCACACCGATCACGAGCCCGACCCCGCCGCGCGGAAAGCGCAGCGCGATCGGTGCGCCAATGAGCACGAACACCACGCACGCGGCCGAGAGCGCGAACTTCTTCTGAATCTCGACGCCGTAGCGGTTCATCGTCGTGCGATTCTCGAGCATGCGGTTTCGAGCTGTCTCGATCGCGCCGGCAACGTCGATTTCGCCACTGGCAGACGCCACGGTGCCGCGGGGCGGCATGAACCCGGAGCCGACCGCGCCAGGCCCCCGAAGCGTCGGAGGAACAGGAGCGATCGCCGTGTCCGCGGCCACGGGCTTGGCCGTCGTGTCCCCAGCCACCGCGCGGGTGGTGTCGCGTGGAGTAGGCTGCTGTCCACCGGGCTGCTGACTTGCAGCCTGCTGAACGGCTTGGTGTGCGAACGGAAGTTCGGCGGCGCGCGCCGTCTTCACGAATGCCGGCAGCTTGATCTTCGCTATTTTCTTCAGCGCATCGCAGTACACATGACCAATCGTCAACGGCAGGTGCGGCGAGAAGCCGGCAGGTATGACCGTGTAGCCGGCTTGCGAGCTTCCCTGGCTCAGACCAGCCGACGGTGGCATCGACGTTGTCGATGGCAGCGCTCCCGGCGCTGCCCCGGTCGTCAGCGAACGCGTTGCCAAAACAAGCGCACGCTCGAGCGTGTAGTGAGCGACTGCGAAGTCCAGCTCGTGGGTGCCGTACTCCTTCTGCATCTCGCAGATGGACATCTCGCGATCACCCTTGTACGTGTTCGTGCTATCCGTACGAGTCAGACCGTTCACGACGTTGGCGACGCGCACGCGGTCGATGTCGTAGAACAGGCGCTGTAACTGGGTGGGGTCGCTCTTCGGCACCTCCTGCATGGTACCGCTGTAGAGCGTCAGCTGGAGATCATCGCCGACCAGTTCCATCTTTCCACTGTCCGCATAGATCGTCCGCCGCCGGACGGGATCGGACATGTCGTAGATCGTGACCACGTGAAGCCAGCTGGTCGCCTGGTCGATATAGTCGGCCTTGAGCGACAGTCGGCCTGGCGACACCTCGTTGATGACCTGCGATCGCAACGCGAATGTCGGCTTCTTGCGAGCTATGTCCTGCTGGAGCGTGCTGAGTCGGTGATTCGACCGCGGTAGGACCTGGTCGTTGAAAAAGAGCATGAAGCCGGCGAGTCCGGCCGCGGCCACGAGCACGGGAACGAGGACGCGTGCCATCCCGACACCGCTCGCCTTGAGCGCGGTGATCTCGTTTTCGGCCGCCAGTCGACTGAACGCATACAGCGTCGATACCAGGACGGCCATCGGGAGCGTCATGGCGACGGTGAACGGCACCGACAGCATGAAGAACTCCCCGATGACCCGCCAGCCGAGGCCCTTGCCTACGAGGTCGCCAAACCGCTTGGCGATGTAGTTGAGGAGCAGTAGCGACGTCAGAGCCGTCAGCGAAAACATCAGCGGCCCTACGTGCTCTCGAATCACATACCTGTTGATTATCTTCACGTCGGCCGATCAGCTCGCTCTGGACATCGGGGTGGCTGAGTGAGAAAACCAGAGCCGGAGGGAACCTGACTCAGCCCCTGTCGTAGAAGGGCGGAGGGCAACCAGAATATTCCACCCGCTCAGAGGGGGAATTCAAGGTCCGACCTGCGCCACGGTGCCGCAGATCGGCTCCCTCCATTCTCGCATGCCCTAGCTGCTACCCTCGTCTCGTCATTTGGTGCGCGCCCTCTCGGCTGGTGTGGCCGCCCTCCTCGCCTGTGCCCCGTCGGCCATGTGGGGAATGGGGACGGGCCGGCCATGGGTAGCGGTGCAGGACACGGTGCGACGCGATACGACCGGTCGACGCGTTCCGACAGATACGACGCGCCAGCCCCGCGACACGATTCGCGTGCCCCGCGCTCCCGGGGATACGAGCCGCGCCAGGACAGATAGCGCCGGCAACCTGTCCGGGTCGCTGCCCCCGGGATTCGAGAAGCTCGACCTGCGCCTCAACTCCAGGCTCGAGGCCAAAGGCGAGCAGGTGAGGAATGACCGCTGCGGGTCGGTGCAGCTGTTCACCTCGGGGTTCCAGTGCCAGGGCAGTTTCCAACCCGCCTTCAACTTCCAGTTCAACCTCCAGACGAAGGGCACCGTCGCCGATCGCGTGCACGTCGACGTCGACTACGACACGCAACGGGAGTTCGACGCCTCGAACACCATTTCGATCCGGTACGAGGGAAAGGAGAGCGAGGTGCTCCAGCGCCTCGAGGTCGGTAACGTCTCGTTCGCACCGCCCACCTCCCGCTTCATCACCTCCGGGATTCCGAGCGGCAACTACGGCATTCAGGCTGCCGGGCACTTTGGCCCGATGCGGTTCTCGGCCATCGCGGCGCAGCAGAAAGGCAATGTCGTCCAGGATGTCGAGTTCATTGTCGGCGATCGGACCGTCCAGCAGCAGAGGCGCGACATCGAGGACTATCAGATTGAGCCGAGGCGGTTCTTCTTCACGGTGGACCCGCTGCTATTCGGCGCGGCGTATCCGAACATCGACATCCTCAACCGAAGCCAGCTGACCGCGCTGGCCGCGTCGCTGCCTGATTCGGTTCGCCCGTCCAAGGTGTTCGTCTACCGGCTGCTGTTAGGCGGCCAGCCCCACAATCCCAACGGGCCGCAGTTCAAGATCATCGGGGACCCGACGTCGCAGCGCGGACAGATCTACGAGCTGCTTCGGGAGCGCGTGGACTACTACGTCGATCCGTCGCTCCTGTGGTTTGCGCTCGTCGCGCCGCTCAGCCAGAACACGGAACGGCTCGTGGTCGCCTACAACGTGCGCATCAATGGGCGCGATACAACGATCGCAAGCACGGGCGGCACGCCCGACCTCCAGTTCATCTCGGGGCGAGACCAGTTCGCGAATCTCATCTGGGACCCGCGCATCACGCCTGACGATCCCGCGTTCCGGCGAGAGATCCGCTCGGTCTATCGGATCGGCGGCAGCGACGTTCGTCGCGAGACGGTGCAGCTGCAGATCTTCACCGGCGGGAGCGCGAACCAGGAAAAGCCCTCTGCCGGCAGCGCGGACACGTACATCCAGCAGTTCCGGATCGCCGAGCCTACGAACAACGCCCGGTTCGACAACGACAACCGGCTGTGGCCGAGGCCTAACGATCCGAACCGCCTGGTCGCCGAAGGCGGCGGGATGGCCGACGTCTTTCGCGACCACTTCCTGATTTTTCCGTCCGTGCAGCCCTTCGCGAGGGCGGGACTGGCGGGGCCGCTGGCGAACCCGGCGAACGACTCGATCTACCGCACGCCGGGCGAGTACCTCTATTCGACGCGCCACCCGCAGTCGTTCTACCGGATTCGCGTGAGCTACGAGTCACAGGTCGGCGACGAGGTCGGGGCGCTGTCGCTGAATGCCGTGCAGCTGCGCCCGGGGTCCGAGCGCTTGACGATCGATGGGCGTCCGCTCGTCCGGGGGGTGGACTACGAGATCGACTACGAGCTTGGACGCGTGACGTTCCTGAACCCGCAGGCACTCTTCCCGTTCGCGCGACGGGTGCGTGTGCGCTACGAGGAAAACCCGCTCTTCACGACGATCCCGACGTCGATCTTCGGCATTACGACGCAGTTCGCCGGGGAGCACGGCGCGCTCAATTTCACCGCCATCGGGCAATCGCAGCACACGACGTTCACGCGACCGCCGCTCGGCTTCGAACCGGCGTCGGCGGTAGTCGCGGGCGTCAACGGCGCATTCACGTTCGATGCCTCGCCGCTCGGCCGACTGATCGGCAAGTCGCTGCCGTTCCGCGATAGCATCGTCGGCCCATCAACGATCGAGCTGCAGGGAGAGTTTGCGGTGAGCCGGCCGCGTCCGAACTCGCAGGGGCAGGCGTACATCGAGGCGTTCGACGGGCAGGGAGGGACCCCGGTCTCCCTCTCGGACCGGGACTGGTACTACAGCAGTCAGCCGACGTTAGGCACGCGCCTCGCGGGGCTGGTCGGGCCGCGCGGTCTCGACCTCGAGCGCGGGACGACACTCGCGTGGCAAACCAACGGCACCGACCGCAACGGCAACGAGCTGAAGTTCACCATCGAGCAGATCGACCCTCAGACCGAGCTCGTTGGGACCGGAGTGTCCTCGCCCGAAACGTTGCTGTGGCTGACGCTCTACCCACTCGGCATCGGCGGCCAGCGCGATCCGAGCTCCGGCCAATACCGCTGGACGGTGGCCAACCCGTTGCCGGGTCGCCGGTGGCGCTCGATCCGCACGTCGCTTGGTCCGTCGGGCGCGGACCTCACCGGAGTGGAGACCATCGAATTCTGGACGTTGATGGACACGAGCTCGGTCCGGCGAGCAACGAATCCGATCCTTGTCGTTGACATCGGCGACGTTTCGGAGAACTCGGTGGCGTTCGCGCCGGAGACCCTGACGGTCGGGAACCGGGAACCGGGAACCGGGAACAGTGCTTCTGACAGCACCTATAGTGGAAAGAAGCTGCAAGGGTATGGGCGACTCGACTCCGAGCGCGATCCGTTCTCGCGGGCATTCAACGTCGACGTCAACGACACCGGGCTGCCCGGCGACGTCGTCGACACGCTCGTGGTCGTGAGCGGTGGCGTCGCCAAGGCCGATACCGGCGTCCGGATCTGCACGCGTGGCGATGTGCGGCAACGCGCGTTAGGCGACGCACGCGTGAACTGCACCGTTGCCAACAGCCATCTTGACGAGGAGGATCTCGACGCCGACAACGCGCTCCGCACCGACGAGCGCCTCCTGCGGTACATCGTCGATCTCACTGACACGACCAGCTACGATCGTCGGGGGCAGTGCGGGGCGCGCGTCGATGACCCCAACGGGGCGCGACCGCCCACGAGCACCCTGTGCTGGGTCCATGTGCGTCTCCCGTTCAGTGCCCCGACCGACTCGATCAACGGCGGCCCGCTCATACGGCGTATTCAGGCGATGCGCATCACCGCCATCACGCCGCCCGGCGCCAGCGATGACGCGTTCATCACGACCGCGATCGCACGCCTCGCCTTCGTGGGCGCACCGTGGCTCAAGCGAAGCAATCACCCGCTCACCGGCATTGCCGGCGATCGCGAGCAGATCACCACCGGCAACGGCTACGTCATTTCGGGGCTGATTGGCACGGAGAGTCGGGACTCGACCAGAGGTCTGGTCTACGAGCCGCCCCCGGGAGTCACCGACGAGGCGGACAATCTCCAAACGCCCTTCGATCCAACGCGCGTGCAGGTCAATGAGCGCTCGCTGCGGCTACAGGCCGGCGGCCTCGAGACGTACGACAGGGCCGAAGCGTTCGAGCGGTTTCCCGAAGGGCAGAAGAGCTATCTCGGGTACAAGGAGCTTCGTGTGTGGGCGCGCGGCCGCGGCAACGGGTGGGGCAGGGACGGCGAGCTGCAGTTCTTCGTCAAGATCGGCCGGGACCCGAACAACTTCTACCTGTACCGCACGCCGATAAACTCGGGGTCATCGCGTGCGGCGTGGCTGCCAGAGATCAGGGTCGCGTTCCAGCAATTCTTCGCGCTCCGCGCGCGGCTCGAGAGCGCCTACCTGCGATCCGCGCGCGACTCGGTGACGTGTACGGGCGTGGACTCGGCGCTAATCGCGCGATCGGGCCTGCCGACCGGGGCGGCGATCAACCGGTTCGCGGCATGCAATCAGGGGTACATGGTGTACACGACCGATCCGGCGGTTGCGCCGCCGAACCTTGGCAGCGTGCAGGAGCTGGCCGTCGGCATCGTGCGCGTGGACTCGGCGACCGGCGCATCGCCGATTGCGCCGGGCGATACGCTCGAGGTCTGGGTCGACGACATCCGGCTGGCCGACGTCGTAAGCGAGACGGGGTTTGCGGGCCAGATCGGCGTGTCGATTGCGTTAGGCAATCTGGGAACGTTCCGAATTTCGACGACGCGACGTGACCCGAACTTCCGGCAGTTGGCCGAAGCTCCTTCGTTCGCGACAAACAACGACCTGGATATCTCCGCCACCGTGCGGCTGGATCAGTTCCTGCCGCCACGACTGGGGCTCGCGTTGCCGCTCACGATCGGCCACACGACGGCAACCGTCGATCCAACGTTCCTCGCGCAATCGGACGTCGCGGGCGATGCCATCGACGGGCTCCGAAAACCGCGCACGTCCGCGACCACGTACTCGCTGTCGGTGAGGCGAGCGGAGCCCCTGTCCGGCCCATGGTACGCGCCGATCGTGAATCATCTGGGAGTGACGGGGACGTATCTGGCGTTAGGCAACCGGTCCGAGTACCAGGATGGGAGCCGGCATCGCTTCACCCTCGTCGGCGACTACTTCGTGACGCTGCCGGTGGTCGGGACGCCGGACGGCACACCACGCGGTCTTCGCTCGTTCATGCCGTCCTGGCTCTCCACCGCGGGGCAGGCCCCCGGCGCGTTCAATCTTCGGCCAACGTCTTTCCGGTTCACGAGCGGGCTGGCACGCGATGACGAGCGGCGCGCATCATTCCTCAAGCCCGCTGACGCGCCGGACGATCCGGGCCTGGTGGCGACCGGGGAGACGAACCTGTGGCGGAACACCGGATCGCTCGAGCTGCAGCCGATGGCGCACCTCACCGCCCGCGCCGATCTGGTCGTGACGCGCGATCTGCGCAACTACGACCCGACCACGCCTAACGGCGCCGCGGCCGACGCCGAGCGCGGAACGTTCCTCGGCATGGACGCCGGGATCGAGCGCGAACGACAGCTTGCCAGCTCGATCACCTACGCACCCGAGATTGCCGGATGGCTTCGCCCTCGCGTGGACTTCGCGTCGAGCTTCTCGCTCACTCGCGATCCGAACTCGCCGCTCGTGTTTCCAACGTCGCTGACCCCGACGCCACCGCCGGATACGATCCGGCGAGAGCTCGCCGTGCGATTGGGGAATACGAGGACGATCACGCTCGGCACCGGCATCGACGTGGCGAAAGCCGGAGCGAAGTACGCCGGTCCGTCGTCGCTCGCCGGCCGTCTGGCCCAGTACATTCAGCCGATCGACGTGTCCGCGACGCGCGGGCTCCTCAGCAGCTACGACGCCGCGTCGGAATCGCCAGGCCTCGGGTACCAGCTTGGCATCGGAACGATCAACGGCTTCCGGGAGTTGAATGGCGGGCTCGCCAACAGCGCGGGCGAGAGCTCACAGATCGCCGTCACGAGCGGGTTGAATCTGCCGGCTGCGATCACGTTCACGAACCGCGTGCAGCGAACCACCACCACGAACTGGGCGCGACGCCTCGAGTCGGATCAGACGACGATCGACGGTGATCAGACGGTATTTCCCGACCTCAACGTCCGGTGGAGCCCGCGTGGCCCGTTGTTCGGCGGCGTGGTGAAGGCGGCGTCATTCAATGGCCGGTTCCTGCACACGCGACAGTCACTGGTGGTCCCGGCAGTGGTCATCGGGGCCGAGCCCGAGCGGCGAGCGACGCGTGTGCAGGCGTTTCCGCTGAACGCGTCGCTCACGTGGCCGGGTGACCTGACGACGACCGCGGGCTACTCCTATCGAACCCAGGTGGACTCGCTGCCCGGCAGCGTGACGAACGGAAACGCCGCCGAAACGAGCGCTGAGGTGGGACGCCCTTTCAGGCTGCCGGCCGACTGGGGATTCAAGAGCGGCCTCCGCACCCGCCTCGGCTTCCAGCAAAGCCACACCAAGAGCTACGTTGAAAATCTGTTCGCCGCTCTCAACCGCAGTCGTCTCACCGACAACGGTCGGCAGGCGATCACATTGAACGCCGACACTGACGTTGCCGAAAACGCCACCTTCAGCATCCAGGGTGCTCGCATCGTGAACTTCGATCGTAACCTGAACCGCCGCGTGACCCAGACGGTCATCACGGCCGTCGTCCAGATGCAGTTTTATGCCGGAGACCTGAGGTGAGAATGAACCTGATCGCCTGCGCGTTGCTGTTGTTCGGCGCGTGCGAACGCTCGGCGTCCACGCCCACCACACCGTTTGACGGAGAGACTGCTCGCGGGTATGTGAAGGCGCAGCTCGATTTCGGCGCGCGGGTCCCAGGGACGGAGGCCGCGCGCAAGACCGGTGACTGGATCGTCGCCCAGATGCGGACGCGCGCCGATACGGTCATCGAGCAGCGGTGGACGCACGTGACGGCGAAGGGTGACACGCTTCCGCTGCGGAACATCTTTGCGCGCTTTCGGCCGCAGGCGTCGACACGGATCCTGTACGTGACCCACTGGGATTCGCGTCCGGTGTCGGATCAGGCGGAGGATCCGGCCAAGCGCTCGCTGCCGGTGCCGGGCGCCAATGACGGCGCGTCCGGTGTTGGACTGTTCATCGCGCTGGGTGACGTGCTGAAGAAGACGCCGCCGACGGTCGGCGTGGATCTCTTGTTCGTGGACGGCGAGGACTATGGCACGTTCGGCCCGCCCGACGTGGATGTCCTGATCGGCTCGACGTATTTCGCTGAGCACCTGCCCGCGGGATACCAGCCCATCTTCGGCGTTCTCTTCGACATGATCGGCGACGCGGACCTGTCGATTCCGCAGGAGTCGAACTCCGTTACTCGCGCGCCGGAAGTCGTGTCGCGCGTGTGGGACACGGCGGCGAAGCTGGGGTATCAGCGCTACTTCCCGCCGACCGTCGGCTACGCGGTGACCGACGACCACATTCCGCTACTCGATAAGGGGCTGCGGGTCATCGACGTGATCGATCTCGACTATCTCGGGCCGCCAGGGTCGGGCAAGCCGAACTACCACCACACTCCCGAGGATACTCTCGACAAGGTCTCGGCGCAGTCGCTGAAGGTGGTCGGAGACGTGGCGTATTCTCTCATCACCGGCGCACAGGATTGACAACACTGGTAATTGGTTACTGGTAGTGGTAATTGGTTATAGAACCCTCGGGATGCCTCTCGACAAGCGAGATGAGCGTCCCGAGGGTTCGATTACCTGTAACCAATACCAGTAACCAGTTACCTGTGATCCGTTGCGCCGTTAGGCAGCAAAGTCCGCCAATGCCCGGCGTACGGCGGTCGCGAGATCTTCGGTCGTGTATGGCTTGATGAGCAGCTCGCGGGCGTGCAGCGCACGGGCCGTGTCCGGATCGAGGCGGTCGAGATAGCCGGTCGACAGGATCACCGGCACGTTCGCGCGAACACGCCGCATCTCGAGCGCGAGCTGCGCACCCGTCATCACGGGCATCGTCAGGTCGCTGATCACGACGTCGAACGCCGACGGATCGGCGCGAAACGCAGCGAGCGCGTCGGTCGACGACGCATGGGCCACGACGTTGTAGCCGAGCCGCTCGAGCATCCGGCGCGTCACGTCGGTGAGCGAGGGCTCGTCGTCCACGAACAGCACCCGCTCGCCCGCCCCGCGAGGGACCTCACTCGTCGGCGTCGAATCGCGGAGCGTCTGCCCCGCGATCGCAGGGAAGTAGAGTTTGAACGTCGTCCCGTGGTCCGGCGAGCTCTCCACGAGTACCACCCCCTCGTGGCTCTTCACAATGCCATGCACCACCGCGAGACCCAGACCCGTACCCACGCCCGGGTCCTTCGTGGTGAAGAAGGGCTCGAACGCGCGTTCGAGGGTTTGCCGGTCCATCCCATGGCCGGAGTCTCGAACCGTTAGGCAGACATACCGCCCGGGGAGCAGGTCGGGATGAATCTTCCCCGTGCCGACATCGACCAGGGTCTGGCGGATCTCGATGACGCCATGGCGATCGCCGATCGCATGGGCGGCGTTCGTCCCCAGGTTCATCAGCACCTGTTGCAGCTGCGTCGGCTCGCCGAAGATCTGCAGTCCCGGCTCCAGGATCTGCGACCGCAGGTCGATCGTCGACGGGGTCGTCGCGCGCAGCAACCGCAATACGTCATCGATCACGTCGGCTGTACGCACCGGGCGGCGCTCGGGCGACTGCTTTCGGCTGAACGTGAGGATTTGCTGCACGAGCTCGCGAGCGCGCCGCGCGGCGCGCTGGACTTCGGCAATGTCCTGGCGGGCAGGGTGGTCCTGCGGGAGCTCGATCTGGGCCATCTCGGCGTTGCCGACGATCGCCGCCAGAATGTTGTTGAAGTCGTGCGCGATGCCGCCCGCCAACGTGCCCACGGCTTCCATCTTCTGCGCGTGGAACAGCTCCGCCTCGAGATTGCGCCGAGTGATCTCGGCCCGACGCCGCTCCGTGATGTCTCGCACGAACACGCACGACATGTCCTCGCCACCGTAGGCGAGATGCGCGATCGACAGCTCCAGCGGATGTCGGGTGCCGTCATCGCCCACGCGCTCGACCTCGATGCTATCGTGGCCGCCGAGCGCTCCCTTCGCGAGCAGTTCCTTCCAGTGATCCGCCAGCCCCGGCTCTTCCAGCGCATCGATCGGCGCGCGGAGCAACTCGTCGCGAGTGCTCCCGAGCAGCATACACGCGATGTCATTCGCGAGGACGACGCGCCGGGACGCGTCGACCATCAGCACGCCTAACGGGGCGTTCGTCATCACGAAGTCGTGCAGTCGCAGCGATTGCTCCGCTTGTTTGCGGGCCGAGATGTCGCGAGAGGACCGAAGCACGTGCGTGCAGTTGCCGGTGCCGTCAAAGACGGGAACGAGCGTGACCTCCGACACCTGGTCCGCGCGATCCCAATCGATGTTCTCGTACGAGATCGGCGCCTTCGCCTCTATCGCCTCCCGGAATACCTCGATGTTCCTGGGAATTCGGTCGGCAGGCACCTTGAGCACGTCGGTGATGAACTTCTCCATCGGGATACCGCGGATATCCCGTCCCGCCGTGTCAGGCTGGACCCGCCTCAGCTGGTCAGTGAGTGCGCGGTTCGCCATGATCAGCCGGTACCGGTCCGGAGCTTCGACCGCGAACAGCAGCAACGTGTCGGCGTTGCTGTCGAACACCAGCGCGAGCTGACGTTCACTTTCGGTCAGCCGATCGAGCGCATCCCGGCGCTCGGCCGCCGACGCAGCGAGGAGCAGGGCGGTGGTCGCAATGGCGGCGAGGTACGCCTGCACGAGTGTGCCGACCTCACCGTCGCTCTGGCGAAACGGGCCGACGTGTGCGGTCGCGGCGAGACTGATCACGATCGCCAGGAGTGCAACCGTCGTCACCTGAATTCGTAGCCCGACGCGCCGGGGTCGCGATTCCGCCCAGACCAGCACCGCCGGCGCGAACGTGACCACGCCGATCGCATCGCCGAGAAACCATTCGAGCCACTCGTGACCGAATGCCGGTGAGGGGATCGCGTGCGCGAGCGCGAACGCGCCTGCTCCGACGAGTGCGCCAATCGCTGGTGCCGCGATGCCTCCTGCGAGCACGAGCGCGACCGCGTCTCGCGTGCGCCGAAGGCTGGGATGGAAGCTCGCGACGCGGGTGAGCAACAGCCCGCCGACGATGGCTTCCAGCGTCGTGGAGGCAACGATGGCGCCGGTGAGCAATGCGCCGTGGCCGCGCAGCCCGAACACCATCAACGTCCCGAGCGCGACACCGGGCCAGAGCCGGACGCCGCCGATGCATAACGCGGCTATCGCGATGCCGGCCGCCGGCCAGAGTGGCGGTGTATCGTGCACCGTCGCACCGAGTTGCAGGCTGACGGTGGCGGTGACTGCATACGCCGCGGCGAGAGCGAGCATCCGCGCCACGTCGCGAACGGAAAGTGCGGTCATCGGTTCATGCTGGGCGGTGCTCGGGAGATCGCGACCAGTTGGCTCTCTGGGTGGCACCGGCGGTGTAACATAATCGCGGGCCTGCGTAAAAAGAGCCACGTTGGGAATAAACAGATGGTTCATTTCTCGTTGGGCGCTGCGATCTTGGCGCCATGCCCACGCCCGCCGAACGCAAAGCGCTGTTGTTCCTCGCTGGTGTCATTGTGCTCGGCGCGAGCGTGCGTGTGGTGCGGGCCGCGCGCGGCGGCGGAACGTCCGATGCCGCCGACGGTCAGGCGCTCGCGCGACAGATGGCGGCCGTCGATTCGGCGCGCAACACCGACGTGGCGTCTCGCCGCTCGGCGCGCTCGAGCGGACGATCCGTCGATCGACGCAACACCGCTCGTCACGTCCGACCGCGTTTCGCGCCGGATTCGAGCGCCCGATCGGATTCGGCAGAACGGTGGGTGCGCGAGCCGCTCAGCGCAATCGCTAGTGAATCGAACGCTGTGCGAGGCGAGGTGCGAGGCGTTCCGCGAAATGAGACGCGAAGAGATCCCGCGGCCGTGGTGGATCTGGATGTGGCGAGTGAGAGCGAGATCGAAGCGCTGCCGCGGATCGGCGGCGTTCTCGCACGCCGCATCGTTGCCGACCGAACCGCCAACGGGGCGTTCGGTTCTCTCGAAGGATTCCAACGGGTTCGCGGCGTGGGTCCGGGTCTCGTCGCGCTCCTAAAGGGACGGGTGACCTTTTCCGGCACGGCGCGTCCTAGCGATGCAGTTGTCGATCCGCGACTTAGGAGGTCTTCACCACCGTCGAAGTCGTCCCGTCGCGAGCGCAGGCCGTAGGTGGCCCGCACCCGCTCCGCGACTCGCGGGTGCACTCGACAACGAACACTACCGCCTCACCACGCTCACTCATCTCGCGAACACCTAACGTGGCAGCTCCGGTAGCGACCCAGGATCGAATCGGCGAGGTGCTCCTCCGCGAGGGGCTGATTTCGAAGGAACAGCTCTCGCGCGCCCTCCAGGAGCAGACGCAGAGCGGCATGCGACTCGGTTACTGCCTCGTCAAACTCGGCTACATTGACGAGAACGAGCTCACCAAACTCGTCGCGCGCCAGCACCGCATGCCGGCAGTCGACCTGGCGCGGTTCGAGGTCGACCAGCGGATCCTCAAGCTCGTGCCGAGCGACCTCGCGACGAAGCACGTCATCCTGCCGCTGAAGCGCGACGGTCGGACGCTGACCGTCGCGATGGCCGACCCGAGCAACATCGCGGTCATCGATGACCTGAAGTTCATCACGCGCTACGACATCTTCCCGGTGCTCGCCGGGGAATTCACGCTCCGCAACTTCGTCGAGAAGCACTACGAAGGGTCGGACATGCAGATGGCGGCGCTCCTCGAGGACATCGCCGCCGATGCGCTCGGCGACATCGAGGTGCTGGAGGATCAGGACGACGACGTCAACGCGGCCGCCCTGGCAGCGTCGGTGGACGACGCACCGGTCGTCAAGCTGATCAACGCGATCATGGGCGACGCCGTGAAGCGCGGGGCCTCGGACATCCATTTCGAGTGCTTCGAGCACGAGCTGCGCGTTCGCTACCGGGTCGACGGTGCGCTGAGCGAAGTGATGAAGCCGCCCGCGAAGCTCAAGGCCGCGCTCATCTCGCGCTTCAAGATCATGGCGTCGCTGAACATCGCCGAGCGCCGCGTGCCGCAGGACGGGCGCATCAAGCTGAAGTTGGGCAACAAGGTCATCGATTATCGCGTCTCGACGCTGCCAACGTTGTTCGGCGAGAAGGTCGTGCTCCGAATTCTCGACAAGGGCAACCTGACGCTCGACCTCGAGAAGTTCGGCATCGAGACGCGCGCCGAGCACGAGCTTATGGAGGCCGTGCAGAACCCATATGGCATGGTGCTCGTCACCGGCCCAACGGGTTCCGGAAAAACCACGACGCTCTATTCTGCGCTGTCGAAGATCAACAACATCGACGTCAACATCATGACGGCGGAGGATCCCGTCGAGTACAACCTCTTCGGGATCAATCAGGTGCAGGTGCGTACCGAGATCGGGATGACGTTCGCCGCGGCGCTGAAAGCGTTCCTGCGCCAGGACCCGAACATCATCATGGTCGGTGAGATTCGAGACCTGGAGACCGGCGGCATTGCGATCAAGGCCGCGCTCACGGGGCACCTCGTCCTCTCCACGCTCCATACGAACTCCGCGCCCGAAACGGTGACGCGTCTGCTCGACATGGGGCTCGAGCCGTTCAACGTGGCATCGGCGCTCAACCTGGTGCTCGCGCAGCGACTCGTCAGGCGTGTGTGCCCGCAGTGCAGGGTGAAGTACACGCCGGACGACAGTGAGCTCGCCGGCGCGAAGGTGACGCGCAACACATCACTCGGCGATCTCAGGTTCACGCAGGAAGCGCTGGACAACGCCCGCGCCAGGGCGATGCCCGATGCAGCACCGCACCTTGAAGCCCTGTCTCTCGAAACAACGATCGGTCAGCTGCCCTACTTCAAGGGTAAGGGCTGCGACACGTGCGCTGGCACGGGGCTCAAGGGACGTCAGGGTCTATACGAGGTGATGACCATGACGCCGAAGCTTCGCCGCCTGATTCTCCAGAACGTCGGCGCCGGCGAGATCCGGGATGCAGCCATCGACGAGGGCATGCTGACGTTGCGCATGGACGGCTGGCTGAAGGTGCTGAAGGGCATTACGACGCTGGAACAGGTCATACGGGAGACCGGGGCGCAATAGACAATAGCCGATAGTTGCGAGTCGTTAGTCGGTAGCTAAAGACACCCGACTATCGGCTCACGACTACTGCGCCGCGTGACCTAACGCACAACGTAGCTGCAACCGGTTAGCAGAGTTACGCGCACGTGCCTCGGCCCGTCTCGTTGGTAGCTGAGCGCCGCTTTCGAGAGCCGTCAGGACGCTGTCGTTCAAGAGGGAACGACTCGCGACCATCAGCTCACGACCCATATCACACGCCACGGCTCCATGACCGCTCCTGCAGCCAGCAACAACTCCTCGACCAATGTGAACCTGCGCGCGCTGCTCGAGGAGATGATCGAGCGTGACGCGTCCGATCTGCACATCACCGCTGGCGAGCGCGCGAAGCTTCGCGTCGACGGCGAGATCACGAACGCCAACCTGGAGTACGTCCTGACACCGAAGGACACACTGCAGCTGGCGTACTCGGTGCTCACGGAGAATCAGAAAAAGCGCTTCGAGATGGAGGACGAGCTCGATTTCTCGTTCGGCATCCAGAATCTCGCGCGCTTCCGCGGCAACTGCTTCAAGCAGCGCGGCTGCGTCTCGATGGTCATCCGACAGATCCCGTTCAACATTCGCTCGTTTACGGATCTCGGACTCCCGGCCGTTATCGCGAAGATGGCCGAGAAGCCGCGCGGGCTGGTGCTCGTGACGGGACCCACGGGCTCCGGCAAGTCGACCACGCTCGCGGCGATGCTCGACAAGATCAACAAGGAGCGCAAGGGCCACATCATCACGGTCGAAGACCCGATCGAGTTCATTCACCGGCACCAGGGCTGCATCGTCAACCAGCGTGAGGTTGGCACCGACACGAAGTCGTTCGCCAACGCGCTCAAGTACGCGTTGCGTGAGGATCCCGACACGATCCTGATCGGTGAGATGCGCGACCTGGAAACGATCCAGGCTGCGCTGACGATCGCCGAGACCGGCCACCTTGCGTTCGCCACGCTGCACACGAACTCCGCGGCGGAGGCGATCAACCGCATCATCGACGTCTTCCCGAGCCATCAGCAGTCACAGGTGCGGGCGCAGCTCGCGTTCGTCCTCGAGGGGATCATCACGCAGACGCTGCTGCCGAAGGCCAAGGGCCGCGGGCGCGCGATGGCGGCGGAGATCCTCGTCGTGACGCCGGCGATCCGCGCGCTCATCCGCGACGACAAGATCCACCAGATCTACTCGCTCATGCAGTCGGGGAAGAAGTACGGCATGCAGACGCTCAACGACGCCCTCTACCAACTCTACATGAGCCGCGAGGTGACGGATGACGAGTGTCTTCGGGTGTCGAGCGACCCGAACGAGTTCCTGCGGATGATCGGCCGGATGCCGCTGGATGATGGTGGCGGCGAGAAGGAGCGGCCCCCGCTGACCGGGGGCTTGAAGGAGAAGGCTGGTACCGCCCGAAGATAGGGAACGGTGAACAGGGAACTGGGAACCGTGACTCCACGAGAAGCTTCGGTTCCCGGTTCCCGGTTCCCGGTTCCCACTTGAAGCACCCGAGATCCCTAACGAGACAACGACGATGCCGACATATACGTATACAGCGCGGGCGGTAAACGGCGAGCTCAAGACCGCGACGATCGACGCGCCGTCGCGCGAAGAGGTCGTGGCGCAGCTCAGGCGCCAGCGCATGAGCGTCGTCAAGGTCGACGAGGAGGCGAAGAAGGCCAAAACGACGCGCGGCTCCATCAAGATGCGCGACGTCGTCATCTTCACGCGCCAGTTCTCGACGATGATCAACGCCGGTCTGCCGCTGGTGCAGGCGCTCGATATTCTCGCGAAACAGACCGAGAACAAGACACTTTCCGAAGTGACGCGCGCCGTCGTGTTCGACGTCGAATCCGGCCACACAGTCGCCGACGCGCTGGCCAAGCACCCGAACGCGTTCAGCGACCTGTACGTGAACATGGTCGCCGCCGGTGAGGCGGGCGGTATTCTGGACACGATCCTCATGCGCCTCGCGACGTTTATGGAAAAGAACGACGCGCTCGTCCGCAAGGTGAAAGGCGCGATGATCTACCCGGGCGTGATCATGAGCGTTGCCGTGATCGCGATCTGCGTGCTGCTCATCTTCGTGATCCCGGTATTCGAGAGCATGTTCGGCTCGGTGGGCCTCGCGCTCCCGCTTCCGACGCGCATCGTGATCGCGCTCTCGCGCTTCCTCAAGGGCTACTGGTATCTGATTGGTGCCGGGATCGGCGGTTCGTTCTTCCTGGTCAAGCGCTACTACGCAACCCCGGGTGGCAAGCTGCAGATCGACAAGGCCATGCTGAAGGTGCCGGTGCTCGGCGACGTGCTGCGCAAATCGGCCGTGTCGCGCTTCACGCGAACGTTAGGCACGCTGATCTCGTCCGGGGTCAGCATCCTCGACGGCCTCGAGATCACGGCAAAGACGGCGGGCAACCGGGTCATTCAGGACGCGATCATGGCGTCGCGCGCATCGATCGCGGGCGGTGACACGATTGCCGCGCCGCTGCAGAAGTCGGCCGTGTTCCCGCCGATGGTGATCTCGATGATCGCGGTCGGTGAGCAGACCGGTGGCCTGGACGAGATGCTCTCGAAGATCGCGGACTTCTACGACGAGGAAGTGGACGCCGCGGTGAGCGGGCTCCTTTCACTCCTCGAGCCGGTGATGATCGTGTTCCTCGGCATCGTGGTCGGCGGCATGGTCGTCGCGATGTATCTGCCGATCTTCGACATGATCAACGCCGTGCAATAGTCGGGAATCGGGAATAGGGAATCGGGAATCGAAGCCCCCGGGATGCCTCGCCTCGAGCGAGGAGCATCCCGGGGGTTGTACTATTCCCGATTCCCGATTCCCGATTTCCGAGGCGTGCATGCGATCGAGAAACGCTCAAGTCACGGCATTCCTGCGTTTGCTCGCCATTATCGGCGCCGCGGGCTGCGCCACTCAGCCGACACCTCCCAAAATCGCCGGCGACTGGGACGCTTATTTCGCCAACGGTGTGACCGCTCGCCCCGGATTCGAGGGCTGGCGCCGTATGGGCTTCGCGCAGTTCTCGGCCACGAGCTCCGGCGTCACGGGATCCGTCAGGCGGCGGACCGGCGAGCCCATGGTCGAGGTCACGCGTGTCGACGGCCGAGGCGACTCGATCACGTTAGGCGGTGACGGGGGTCAGTCGATCGCCGGAGCCTGGCACGGCGATACGATCATCGGTGTCATGCTGGCGAACGGGAAACCGTCAGGGCGGCGGATCCGGCTCGTTCGACGCGCCAGGCCGTTCGTGGCGGAGCGGTTCTACGAGCTTTGGCCAGGCCCGGTGTCCGACTCGCAGTACGCAGTCACGGAAGACACGCTCGTCTTCATGGCGACGCGCGACGGCGCGAAGCTCGCGAGCTACATCGCGCGGCCAGTCGGCGCGGGACCGTTCGGTGTCGTTCTTCAACGCACGCCCTACACGCGCATCCTTCACCCCGCGGGGCGCTACTGGGCCTCACGCGGGTACATCTTCGTCGCGCAGCACGTTCGCGGGCGGGACGTCTCCGACGGCAAGGACTTCGGCGACTACGACACGGACGTTCGCGACGGCTACGATGCCGTCGAGTGGGCCGCCACCCTGCCCGGCGCGAACGGGCGCGTCGGGTTGATCGGCCACTCGGATGAAGGACGACTCGCCTGGTATGCCGCCGTAAGCGCTCCACCGCATCTCGCGGCCCTGGCGCCGTCGGCGGCGACGGGCGATCCATGGCGCATCGTCCCGTACGAGGACATGGTGTTCTCACCCATCAACGTTGCGTGGGTGTGTCTCATGCGCGCGCGCACGCTCCAGGACGTGAGTGATCTGGACATTGGCAGCGCCCTCACGCACCTCCCGCTCAGCGATTTGCCCCAACAGCTCGGGTGCGGACAGGTTCCCTTCTGGGATCGATGGATCGCGCACCCCACGCTCGACGCCTATTGGCGCGCTCACGCGGTTACGACGAACATCGCGAAGGTCAAGGCGCCCGTTCTGCAGATCTCGGGGTGGTACGACGATTCGCGAGGACCGATCGACTACACGAACGCGCTGAACAAGGTGTCGGGTCATCCGTTCGTGCGCCTCGTCATGGGTCCGGGCGCGCACAAGGGAGTCGACTACGTTGCCGGTGAGTTCGGCCCACAATCGCGCGTTGATACCCGGCGCCTGCAGCTCCGGTGGTTCGATCACTACTTGTTAGGCAGGGACAATGGCGTCGACCATGAGCCGCCGGTCGACCTCTTCGTCTTCGGCGACAATACGTGGCGGAAGGAATCGGCGTGGCCGCTCGCACGGGCCCTTCCGACGAACTGGTACCTGACCTCCGCCGGCCGCGCGAACACGAGCGCAGGCGACGGTGTGCTCGACACCGTTCCTCCCCATGCCGGCGTCGCGGGTGCTCCCTCGACTGCCGCGGTCGACACGTTCACCTACGATCCGGCGAATCCCACTCCCTACCTGATCGATTCCCGCGAGCTCGAGACATCGCTCAACGAGGACTTCACGTCGCTCAACGCGACGCGACGTGATGCGCTCGTGTTCACGTCGAAACCGCTCGCGACGCCTATCGAGGTGACGGGCCAGATGAATGCCACACTCTGGGCGGCGAGCGACGCGAAGGACACCGACTGGAACGTGATGCTGCTCGATGTCTTCCCGGACGGGCACGCGGAGCGCGTGCAGGACGGCGTCGCGCGAGCGCGATTCAGGCGTGGGTTCGACAAGGAGGTGCCGCTCACGCCCCGGAGCGTCGAGCGTTACGACATCGACCTGTGGTTCACGTCACGCGTGTTCGAGCCGGGACACCGGCTCCGCGTGACGGTATCGTCCGCGCTCTTCCCGAAGTACGATCGCAACCTGAACACCGGCGGCAACAACGAGCGCGATAGCACGTTCGTCGTGGCCCATCAGCGTCTCGTCCACGACGCGGCGCATCCATCGCACGTGACGCTGCCGATAGTTCCTCGGGAATAGGGAATCGGGAATCGGGCATCGGAGCCGCCGGGAAGCGGGAAACGGGAGACGGGAGACGAGCTAGGCGCGTGCCGGCGGCCATCCGGCTTACCGCGAGAGGCCTCCCGAAAATTCGAGCTACCTAGCTGTCGCCCGTCGCCCATCCCGGCCGTTACCGTCGTTCCGAACGGCTTCCGCACGAAGACGACCAGGTCGGACACTCCCTGGAGCGCCAGAAGGGCCACGAGCGGCGCCGCGGCGATCACCCGGCGGCGCACATCTGGCGACAACGACCGCCTGTAGATCACCCAACCTACGACGCACAGCGAGCTCTGAACGACGAAGTCCGGAACCGGTCGATCGATGAGCCACAGGCCAAGCGGCGGTCCGCCTGACCACAGCGGCTTGGAGCCCGTGACCAGATCGGCAAGTGGGTGCGACAGATAAACCGCGAACGCTGCCAGCGCGGCGCCCGATGATCGCATCCGGAGCCTAACGAGGATCGCTGCCGCCGAGGCCCCGAGCAATACGAACGGGAACGCGTGAGACCACAGCTGGGCGCTCGCGCGAGCACCCAGCCCGGCGCAAATCACCTCCACCCAATCGGGCGCCTGAGCAGCGAGGACGGCCACCCACAGTGGAAGATCGCGCCGGACGCCACGCGCGCCGAGCGCGATGGCGACGTGCCCGGTATACACCCTAGACGCGACGCAACCAGCGGTCGCACACGATCGCAACGATCGCCGGCGCGACCAGCGCGAGGAGGTGCCTGATCGGCCGCGGGATGTGAAGCGCGGCGCGCCAAATCTCCGTCAGAGTGTCCATCACCGTCGCGGGCAAGTAGGTGGATGGCGGGCGATCATCGGGCATCCCGATTGCCTGTTCGCAGGGCGCGCGCGATGGCCACGGTCCGGTACAACGCCGTGCCCAGCGCACCGAGACCGATGACCCAGACGGCCGAGAAGATCAGCGTCCCGTCGGCCCACCCGGCCGCGGAGATGACCGACCGGTCGAAGATCGACGCGAGGGCGAGAAGCACGAGTCGTTCGGCGCGCTGCATAACGCCACCGCGGCACGCCACGCCCACGGCGTCGCCTTTCGCTCGGGCATAGCTCACGAGCAGGGAGCTCCCGACAGCGAGCGTTACCGCGAGCGCACCGGCCGGCGTCACGGACAGGTATACGGCAAGCCCAACGAACGTGAACACCTCGGCAAACCTATCGAGCATCGAATCGAGGAATTCCCCGTAACGAGACGCGAGACCTCGCGCTCTCGCGACACGGCCATCCAGGATGTCCGCCATCCCACCCAGCAGGATGAACCATCCCGCCAGGGCGGTAGACCCTCGGACATACGCGACGCCCGCCGCCAGCCCAAATACGGCGCCCAGCACGTTGAGTGCATCCGGCGTTATGCCGGACGCAACCAGCGAGCGCTCCAGAGGCGTGATCAACCACATCACCCAATCCCGGATCCACCGCCCGAGAATGACGGTTGTCGGGCGCGTCGCCACGTCCGGATCGCCGGCGCGCCCGCGTGAAACGATCGCAAAGACTGGCATCGTCAGCAGCACGACCCCGACAAGGAGTAGCGCGATGTTGGCCGTCACGATCACCCTTGGCGTTGCGGGCGGGAGCGAAGAAAGCGGATGGCTTTGGGCCAGAGGAAGATCAGTGGCCATCGTCGTTCCCGCGAGCTCAGCTCGATGGCAACGCCACTCCGCCGCGCGATCTTTCCCACAACGTAGTCGAGCCAATCATCGTAGAGTGCCACGTACTTCGTCCAACGAAGGGTCGCCCTCAATTTGCTCCGGCGCATGTAGACGGAGGATAAGAGCGCTTCCCAAGTTCCGTGGTCCACCACCGTGCGGTACAATGGTCCTTCCTGGCGCAGCGCTCCCGATCGTTGGAGCCACGCGAGCAGCGGCGTATACATCTGGTGAAGCGTCACGCGCTGTACGTCGAGAAGGCTCGCGATGCGGTCCGCGGTTTCGGGGCGAATCTCCGAGGCAAACGCCGTCGTTAGGAGTATCCGACAGTACGTCTCGACGTCGAACGGCGCGCGAAGGAAGGCCCGTCCCCACTCGAATGATCCAGCGCGAGCTTCCAGCGTTGCATTTACGACCGCCTGTCTGCTCTGCTCGTCGCGAGCCCACACGAGTCTTGCCACCTGAAAGAGCCGTCCGCGCACGAACAGATCGGCCGACCGCGGCGAGCACGCACGGCGAAATGCGCGGAGGGAGATGACGGCGATCTTTGCCTGCGCGGGTGGCGCGGCATCGGGGTCCGCTATTGCGATCACGTTCGGTGCAAGCACACGATTCAGCAGCGCCGCCACCCCGGGCCGATACCGTGTCCCAACCGTCGCCGCCAATGACTGATAGGCATCTCTGTAGCTGTCGACGATCGCGAAGAAATCGTGTGCGCTCTCCGCGGTGGCGCCCGCGCCGTGCGCATGGGACCCGTAGTGGATCAGTGCCACCGCAGTCGGGCCGAACGCGTTGGCCAGAAACGTGATGAATTGCTCGCGACCCGGCGGCGATGCCTCATCGAGCCCCGCCGCGAGTGCCTCTCGGACCGCAGCGTCAGTGAGCGGCGATCGCGGAGCCGTCGACATGTCCTTCGGGTTGCGTGGCAAGCCCGCGCATGCGGGCGAGCGCGTTCGTCATCGAGTCGCGAAGCATGTCGATGAAGACGTCCGCGGATTCCGCCGACGAATCGGTGGGCGGCGCGAACGGTCCGACTATCGCAACTGTTACGGTACTGCCGGCGACCTGACCAAGTGCCTCACGCGTCGTGCGTGCCGAGGTCATGCCGTCGGCGACAACGCAATACACGGGTCGCCGCGCACGCGTCACCGCGATGCGGAGGCCGCCGCGCATGAAACGCCCGATCTGCCCATCGCGCGTCCGATGGCCTTCGGGAAAGAGGAGGAGACACGCCTCGCCGCGATCGACGCGGCCGACCGCCTCGACCAGGGCCCGGAGTTCACCGCGCGCGACGCTTGCCCCTTGCGATACGAACGGAAATCGTGCAAGTCGCGCCAGCGGAGAAATGCCTGGAATTCCGCGCCGGTACCGGTCGCGGGTCGGAATGATCGTTTGGGGACCGGGAATCAACGAGATGCCAATCGGGATGTCGAGGACCGACTGATGGTTCATCACTACGATGCAGCTTTCCCGCGCGATGGCGCCGTGAATCGAGAACCGGACGCCAGCCACTACGCGAGCCATCCAAACCGTCGCCCGGGCGTGGAACCGCAGCCACGCGCGGACGATTGCTGTACGATAGCGTGGTAGCAGGACGATCGCCGGCCAGAGCAGAAGGCGTTGCCCGAGGCCGATCACGAGGACCGCGTAGCAGCCGAACAAAACGAAGAACGCCCCACTTCGGAGTCCCCGGCCCAGCTGTCGTGGCCGAGTGTCGACGAACGCGTTAGGTTCGGCTTGGAAGGGACTGCCGCCGCTCAACAGGAGGTCACCATACATGAGTGCGCCCACGGAAGCGCGGGTCGATCCCGTGCAATCGCAGGCAGCGAATGTTTCGGACTACGACTACAGTAACTTTTTCTATCACACGAGCGACGACCCGTTCGCCATCCTCGAGCCGTTCAATGACTGGCTCAACGATGCGCTGCCGCAGGGTTACTATCTGTTCTCTCAGGCGATGTCAACGCCGCCGCAGGGCGATATTCGCCTTACGGAAGGGCTTCGCGGTCGGCACCTGCGCCTCATCAACCTGTCGTCGTACAACTACCTGGGGTTGTCGGTTCGCCCAGAGGTTATCGCCGCGGCCAAGGAGGCACTCGACGCCTATGGCCTCGGCGCTGCCGGCTCGCCGCTCTTGAGCGGCATGATGGACGTCCATGTGCAGCTCGAAGAAGATCTCGCACGATTCAAGCGGAAAGAGGCGGCCATGGTCTTCCCGACGGGGTACAGCACGAACGTCGGGATGATTGCCGGGCTGATGCGGCCGGGTGACTGGGTCATCGCCGATCAGAGCGCGCACGCCAGCATTGTGGACGGCGCCATTCTGTCGAAGGCGAACGTCCGCTTCTTCCGCCACAACAACCCGGCTGATCTCGAGCGAAAGCTCAAGCAATGCACAGGGAAGAAGCTCGTCGCGATCGAGGGTGTGTACTCTATGGACGGCGACGTGTGCCCGCTTCCCGAGCTTGTCGGTGTCGCGAAGAAGTACGGCGCTCGCATCATGCTCGACGAAGCCCATTCGACGTTCGTCTACGGCCCGACCGGACGAGGCGTCGCCGAGTTGTACGGCCTCGAGAACGACGTCGACATTCACGTCGGTACCTTCTCGAAGGCGCTCGGCGGCCAGGGCGGCTACATCGCCGGGTCGCGGAACCTGTACAACTACCTCAAGGGTTTCGCGCGATCGCGCGTGTTCTCGTGCGCCCTGTCGCCTGTGGTGGCAGCCGGCGTCCGGAAGTCCCTCGAGATCGCGCAACGGGAACCCGAGCTACGTGATGCCCTGTGGGCGAACGTGCGACACATCCGCAGCCGGCTCGAGGAAGCTGGCGTGGACGTCGGCGACTCTACGTCGCAGATCGTGGCGATCATGGTCCGGAACGACCGACGAGTGTTCGAGATCTGTCACAAGCTGCTGGGCGCCGGCGTATATCTGCAGCCCGTGATTTACCCTGCCGTGGCGAAGCACCGCTCGCGGTTCCGTGTTTCCATCTCAGCGGCTCACACCCGCGAACAGCTCGACGAAGGCGCCGCGATACTGATCCGCGTTCTCCGCGAAGAGAGGATTCTTGTATGACGACCAGTAATCCGAGTGAGTTCGTGCAGTATCGGTTCCGCGATGCCATCGGCGGCTTCTTCGAGTTCCCCACCGAAAACGCCCGCGCGCTACTTCCGTCCGACCTGCAGCCCATCGAGCCGCACCACGGGTCGAGCGTGTTGTCGGTGATGGCGTTCGACTTCCACGATAGCCCGGTGGGCGAGTACGGCGAGCTCATTCTGTCGATTCTCGTTGCGCCACGTGTGGATGCCGGGCACATCTGGCCGCGCTCCGCGTTCTGGCCGTTCCGACTCGGGACGACGACGCCGGAGTCACGAGAGCACGCCATCGAGCGATGGCACTTGCCGCACTACATGCAGGACATCTCGATCGCGTGGGATCGGGGCGACGGCCACGTCACCATCAACGCCACCGATCGTGGCGAGCCGATCGTCGACATGACCATCACGGAGCACGAGTGGTCCAAGGTCGAGCACCCGTATCAGGCCTTCATGTACGACGACGAGGGTGCGTACAGCTCCACGATCGTGATGGCCGGACAGTTCAGCGAAAACGAGGAAGAGCGTGGCGGCATCGTCATCCACTCGCAGGCGATGACCGACCTGCTCTCGAACTGGGAGGTCGACGTCACGCCATTCCGCGAGCTGTGGATGCGTGATGGCGTGCAGACCTTCCACCCGCTTCGCCATCTCGCGGCGTTCGCGCCGCGCTGATGCCCGACGTTTGCGTCATCATCAACCCCGCCGCCGGGAGGGGGCAGGGGAAGAAGGTGGAGCGCGACGTCCGTCGGGCCTTTGCGGCGGTCGGCGTCACCGACATTCGCCTAACGCTCGCTGCGGGCGATGAGCGGCTGCTTGCCGGTCGTGCGATCGACGAAGGCGTACGGACCATCGTCGCCATTGGCGGTGATGGGACCTGGGGCAACGTGGCCAACGCGATCATTGCCTCGGGCGCTCGCGTGCGGCTGGCGCTGGGCGCGGCGGGCACCGGCAATGACTTCGCCAAGACCGTCGGCGCGCCGGCCACCGACTTCGACGCGACGGCACGCCTCGCCGTAGACGGACCTGACGTCGCAGTCGACGTCGGCCGCATCGAGGACAAGCATTTCCTCAACGTGACGGGGTTTGGCTTCGACATCGCGGTGATCGAGGACGTCGCGTCGATCCGGTGGCTCAAGGGCGATCTTCTGTACATGTATTCGGCCCTCCGCCAGCTGTTCGGCTACCCGGGCGTATCTGTCACGGTCTCGAGCGGCAACGGGGTGGGTGGCCTGACGTCGCATCTGATGGTGATCATTGCCAACGGCCGGAACTTCGGTGGCGCGTTTCGGATCGCACCTAACGCGAGCATCACGGACGGCCGTCTCGATGCCGTGGCGATTCGCACGGTGGCGCCACTCAAGCGCATCGCGTTGTTCAGCGCGGCGGCACGCGGCACACATCTCACGCATCCCGACGTCCGAACCGAGCAGGCGCCGCGCTTCACGTTGTCGTTCGCGGCGCCGCCCGCGTACGAAACCGATGGCGAGTACAACCGCGCCGCATCAGCCACGCTCGAGGTGGCGTGCGTTCCTGGCGCGCTGCGTGTCGTGACGCCGACCGCCACGCCGGCGCGCGCGTGAAGGCGATCAGCTTCGCCGCGCCGATCCCGACGTACCTGACGACACTCGCAGCCGGCCGGTTGTCCCGGCGTTTCTACATCGGTCCATACGCGTGCACGACGGTTGGGGAGGTCCCCGAGCCCGCGCTGCCGAGCGAGCGCTGGGTCCGCATCCGAACGCGGCTCGGAGGGATTTGCGGCAGCGATCTGAACGTCATCACGCTGAAAGCCAGTCCGACGACGTCGCCGTTCTCGTCCTTCCCGTTCGTCCTCGGGCATGAAAATGTCGGCGACGTCGTCGAGGTCGGGTCGGCCGTCACCAGCGTGCGTGTCGGTGAGCGCGTCGTGGCGAATCCGCTGCTCTGTTGCGAGCCGCGGGGTGTCGAGCCTCGGTGCACGGAGTGCGTCGCCGGCAACCATTCGCGCTGTGCGCACTTCACCGACGGAGCGCTTCCGCCCGGGATGCTGATTGGCACGACGCGCGGGACGGGCGGCAGCTGGGGCGAGCATTTCGTGGCGCACGAGTCGCAGCTTGTTCGCGTCCCGGACGCGATGAGCGATGAGGAGGCTGTGCTCGTGGAGCCGCTGGCCTGTTCGGTGCACGCCGTGCGGGCCAGTCTGCCAGCGGGAGGAGCTCGCGTGCTCGTCATTGGCGCGGGATCGATCGGGCTTCTGACCACGGCCGCCCTTTCCGCGCTCGCCCCTGAGGCGGCCGTGACGGTCCTGGCACGCCACGAGTTCCAGGCAGATCACGCGCGACGCCTTGGCGCCGCTCGTGTCATGGCGTCGCGCGGCGACTACCTCGGTGCGCTCGCCGAAGCGGGGCAGTCGCGGCTGCTCGACCCGATCATCGGACGTCCGATTGGCACGGGTGGCGGGTTCGACTTCACATTCATCTGCGTCGGCGGCACGCGTGCCGTGGACGATGCACTTCGCGTGGCCCGCCCGGGCGGAACCGTGGTGTTGTTAGGCAATGTGAGCACGCTGAATGGGCTGGACTGGACGCCAGTCTGGTTGAAGGAACTGACGGTGCGGGGAAGTCTGTGTTACGGCGCGCACGCGCACGACGGCGCCGAACGCGACGCGTTCGCGGAAGCGGCATCGTTGATTGCGAGTGGACAGGCGCCTGTGCGATCCCTGGTGACCGCGACATTTCCGATAGCCGAGTATCGACGGGCGCTCGACGCGGCGCTGGATAAGGGATCTGCGAAGAGTGTGAAAGTCGCGTTCCGGTTTTAAGCGGGAGACGGGAGAAGGGAGACTCGAGACGGGAAGAAAGCGGTTAACCCTCGGGACGCAGATCTACACGAGATGAGCATCCCGCGGATTCTCGGTCTCCCGTCTCCCGCTTCCCTACAAAGGGCCAATAGTGTCGCGCTCGACACGGCAGATAGCCTCAAAGGTCCGGGCTACTGTCGAGGTGTCATGAGACCGCCCATCGATTGGCTTGCCGTCACGCTCCTGATCGGGCTGATTGGCCCTCCACGAATCGCTGCAAACGCGGCCGACTCGCTCCGCGTGACCGGATCGCGAGAGCCGGAGACGCAACCGTCCGCGATCGCTCAGCAGAGCCCGATCGACATCCGTGGCGATGACCTGCAGGTCGTGAAGAAACAGGCCGTTCCGCCGCTCACCTTCCATTACAGCACACACGCCACGGTCGACCTGGAGAATACGGGGTCACCTAACGAGGAAGCCACGGTGCGGGGAAACGTGGCAGCTGGCGACGCGGAGATTCGCGTTGGAGACCGCGTCTATCGGCTCGTGCAGTTCCATTTCCATACCCCGGCGGAGCATGAAGTGGACGAGCAGCAGTTCCCGATGGAGATGCATCTCGTGCACAAGGCCGCGGACGGTTCGACGCTGGTGGTCGGCGTCTTTCTCCGCGCCGGAGCCGCGAATGCCACACTGGCGCCGATGTTCAGCAAGCTTCCCAAACAGTCCGGCGCGCATGTGAAGGTGACGCCGGTCAACCTCAGCGCACTGATCCCGCCGCACGAGGAATCGGCGCGTTATACAGGGTCCCTGACGACGCCGCCCTACACCGAAGGCGTGCGCTGGGTCGTGATCGCCCCGCCGATCGACCTCCCGGAAACCCAGATCGCGGCGTTCGCCGCGCTTTTTCCCGAAGGGAATTCACGCCACGTGCAGCCCGTCAACGGGCGTCGCGTCGCGACGGACGACAGCCATTTCGAGCGCGACGAAGGCGTGCCGGCCAACCGAATTCACTGAGCTCGGCCGCGACTTGGACGAAAGTAGGATAGAGGGTTCTCCGCAAATCGCGATCGTTGAGTGAACCCATAGGGGGATAACATGACAAGGACGATGCTTAAGGGACTCGCCATGGTCGTCGCCTTGGGTGCGCCGACCAGCATTGCATTGGCCCAGAGAGAAACGGATTCGGGTGTCGAGATCGACAAGGACATCGCGTTGCTTCGACGCAACCTACGAACCGAAAAGAAGAAGCTCATCGCCGCGAACCTTCCCCTGACCGAGACGGAGGCGACCAAGTTCTGGCCCATCTACGATCAATACGCCGCGGAGATGGCCAAGAACAACGATGCGTTGGACGCGTTGATCAAGGAGTATGCGGCGAATCAAAAAACGCTGACGGACGCCCAGGCGGAAGACATGCTCAAGCGCTGGAGCACCTGGCAGATCTCGCTCGCCCAGACTCGGCAGAAATACATTCCGATCGTTGGAAAGGTGCTTCCGGGAAAGAAATCGGCGCTCTTCTTCCAGATCGACAAGCGACTGTACACCCTGATGGACGTCCAGATCGCGTCGGAAATCCCTCTCGTCATCCAGTAAGTCGTTCGGCGCGCCTGCCTAACGAAACCGACGAGCCGCGTGGGTAGGGATTGAGGCGACGGGCCGCTCAGCCGCATCGCGACTTGGACGAAAGTAGGATAGAGGGTTTTCCCCGCCAGTCGCGATCCTTTGGTGACCATACAGGGGGATCGCTTGACAACCAAGATGCTTACGTGCCTGACGGTGGTCGTCGCCCTGGCGGCGCCGGCCGCGAAGAGCTTCGCCCAGACGGAAACGGCGACCGGGGTCGAGGTCGAGAAGGACCTCGCGTTGGTGCGTCGCAACCTGCGGGCAGAGAAGAAGAAGATCCTGGCCGCGAACGTGCCGCTGACGGAAACGGAAGCGACCAAGTTCTGGCCGGTGTACGACCAGTACGCTGCCGAGATGAGCAAGCACTATGACGAGTTCTACGCCGTGATCAAGGACTATGCGGCGAACCAGAAGACGCTCACCGACGCGCAAGCCGTCAGCATGATCAAGAAGTGGAGCGACATTCAGGTCGAGGTGGCCCAGACGCGTCAGAAATGGGTCCCGGCGATCGAGAAGGTCATCCCCGGGAAGAAAGCGGCGCTCTTCTTCCAGATCGACCGTCGCCTCTACGCCCTGATGGACCTGCAGGTCGCGTCGGAGGTCCCGCTGGTCGTCCAGTGAGTTGGTCGATGCGTCCGACCTAACGAGATGCGACAGCGGGCGGGCGCGATTGGAGGCGGGGTGGGTCCAACAGCGGCGCCGGCGAGAGCCGGCGCCGTTGTGCTTGTGGTACCTTGGCGGTCCCTCATGAAACCGTCGCGCCAACCGCTTGACCGCCGTCGCGAAGTGTGCGAGCGTAGCCACCGATCGTGGACCACGAGTCCGACCATGGCCGTCACATGTGCTATGATTTGTGGAGTAGGAACACGCACGTGGGCGAACGCGGGGCTGAGGCCCGCGACTCGACGGTTGAAGGGGTTTTCTCGGGAGTTCAGTGCCGAGCCGGATGCATCCAGAGAAGGACTTCCCGACAGATCTGCGCGCACTGGAAACCAGCTACGAGCTCATCCGAGAGCTCGGACAGCGCGGACCGGCGTCTGTCTATCTCGCGAGGCATCGTGACGACGGGAAGCTCGTCGCGATCAAAGCCGTTCAGGCTCGCTATCTCGACGACCTGGATGCGCTGCAGCGCTTCGCGCGCGAAGCCAGGACCGTTGCCGACCTGAACCATCCGAACATCGTGCGCACCGAAGCGATCGAGCAGCTTGGCGATCGCGCGATCGCCATCATCATGGAGTACATAGCGGGCGGAACCGTGCGCGACCGCCTGCGCGAATACGGCGCCTTCAGCGCCGAGGACGCGGAGAGCGTGCTCCGGGATGTCGCCGCGGCGTTAGGCTACGCACACCGCCGCGGAATCGTTCACCGCGACGTCCGGCCGGAGAACGTGTTCCTCGAGAAGGCCACGGGACGTGCGCTGCTCGCGGACTTCGGGATCGCGCGGCGCATCGAAGAAGACGCGCCCATTACGCTGCACGGGGCGTCGCTCGGGACGCCGCAGTATATGTCGCCCGAGCAGATCGACGGCCGAGAGATCGACGGACGTGCGGACATCTACAGCCTCGGTGTGTTGGGTTGGGAGCTGCTGACGGGCAAACGGCCGTGGGCCGGCGCGAACCTGTACAGCGTCATCTACAAGCAGAAGCACGAGGACCTCCCGCGCATCACGTCGCTTCGCCCGCGCGTCCCGGCGAACCTGCTGTTTGCCATCGAGGGTGCGCTCGCGAAGGACCGCACACACCGCTGGCAGACCACCGATCAGTTTCTCGAAGAGCTGACGTACAACCCCCCACCGGTACTGTCACAGACGCAACTCAGCGACCCGTACCCGGTGGATGATGCGCCCACCGTGCGCTTCCGCCGCCCGGGTCCGCTCCCGCGTCCGGAGCCTAACGATCCGACCTTGCCGCCACTGCTGGCCGTCGCCGCCATGGCGGCGCCGCGTATCGAATCCATGCCGGAAGTCGCGCTTCCGGCGAGATCAGTTCCGCGGCGCCCACGCCGGCGATGGGCGTGGCGGCTCGGCTTGCCGGTGCTGGCGTTGCTCGTTCCGCTGGCGATTGCTGACGTGCCGTGGGTCGCGGCCCCGGACCGACTCGCCGTGACCACGAGCACCGGCAACGTGTCGCTGAATGACGCGCGCTCGTTCTCGCGGTGCGCCGGCGTATCGATGGCCGACCAACGCGCCTGTCTGACGGAGCTCGTTGCTGCGGGCGACGCCCCGCTGCAGCGCGTCTACGATTCGCTCATCGTGGAAACACGGCGCCGTGCGAACCTCGCGCCCGGGGCAGTCGATCCCCCCGCCGTCGCACGGCTCCGGGCAGACCAACAGCGCTGGGCCGCGGATCGGGAACGGGAGTGCACGCGCGATCCGGCACCCGGCTTCGTCCCACACTGGGCCGAGCCGATCTCCGCGTGCTTCACCCGGATGGCCGGGGCGCGCCGGAACGCGCTCGCGTTGGAGCTCGATCGCCTGAGGAGCGGGGCGCGTTAGGCTCGTCGCGCCTACCGCCGTCGCGAGCCCACCACGTCCACGAACCGCACGTGTGCCCGTGTGTTGGCTTTGGTATCGACCAGGACGTGGTCGAAGTCGCCAACGGCCGTCGACGCCAGCGACACCGTTATGTAGTCGCCCTCCTGCCACTCATCGGTGAACGTCCGGTCCGGCACGTACACTTCCCAGAGTGTTCCATCTGCCAGGCGAACGAACGATCCATCGTCCGGTGTCGAGACGAGACGGGCGGCGGGCGGAATCGTGGAGAGTGGCGTCCAGCCCCAACCGCGATGGAAGGACTCCGCTGGCGCGGTGGCCGGCTCGGTCGGTGCCGATTCCTCCGACGACGCGGCCGCGATGGGCCGGGCCGCGCCGGGCCGCGGTTCACGGAACGCGTTGGCCCGGACCTCGGCGGAGTAGCGCGTCAGCCACGCATCGAGCGCGAAGCGCTGCTCCGGCGTTAGGCGGTCAATGCCGATCCGCTGCTGATCCGCGGCCGACATCACCTCGCTCGCACGGATGGGAACGAATATCAGCTTGTCCTTGAGGTTGTCCTGGGTGTTCTGCGCCAGCAGCGACGAAGCCGAGCAGGCCATGGCGGTCACTACGGCGACCAACCACTCCCGAGAATGACGGGAATGAGTGCGCATCCGACCCTCCTGCGTTGAAAGGACTTCTGGCAGGGTGGTCGAGGGACCAGGGCCACGCAATGCCCAGAAAGTTGAATGGTCGAGAGTTGCGCAGCGGCACGCGGTGAATCGGCATGTGTCGCGAAATCATACAGCAGGCGCCATGGCCCCTCGCATGCCCGGCTGAAATTGTGTCGGCCTAGGCGTTAGGCGCTCTGCACACCGACCCGGCCGGGTGTGAGCGCGTGGGCGCCACGGCCGCACGGCCCCGGAATGGATTTCCGCGCAATGGAGCGACAGGCGGGCTGTATCGGCACGCATCCGGCGTTGTGGCGGGTAGTTCAACGCCGAGCCGATGCAGTCCGAGACCGATTTCCCTCCCGACCTTCGCGCACTCGAGGATCACTACGAGCTCATCCGCGAGCTCGGACAGGGCGGCATGGCCGCTGTGTATCTCGCGAGACGGCGTGATAACGGGAAGCTCGTGGCGGTAAAGGCTATCCGCGCGCGGTACCTCGACGACCCGGACGCGCTGCGACGGTTCGCGCGAGAGGCACGAACCGTCGCCGACCTGAGCCATCCGAACATCGTGCGCACTGAGGCGATCGAGGAGATTGGGGATCGCGCCGTCGCGATCATCATGGAGTACGTGGCAGGCGGAACCGTGCGTGATCGGCTCGTCGAGCACGGCGCGTTCAGCGCAGAGGACGCAGAATCGGTTTTGCGCGACGTCGCGAGTGCGCTGGGGTATGCGCACCGCCGGGGGATCGTGCACCGAGACGTAAAGCCGGAGAACGTTTTCCTCGAGAAATCCACGGGCCGTGCGCTGCTTTCCGACTTCGGGATTGCGCGGCGCATCGAGGGCGACGTGCCGATCACGATGCTGGGCGCGTCGCTCGGTACGCCGCAGTACATGTCGCCCGAGCAGATCGACGGCCGCGCAGTGGACGGGCGCACGGACATCTACAGCCTCGGCGTTCTAGGATGGGAGTTGCTGACAGGACTTCGCCCGTGGGCCGGTGAGAACCTGTACGGGATCATCTACAACCAAAAGCACGAAGAACTGCCGCGCATTACCTCGCTTCGGCCGCGAGTGCCCGCCAACCTGCTATTCGCCATCGAGCGCGCACTCGTGAAAGATCGCGACCGTCGATGGCAGAGCGTCGATGGATTTCTCGAGCAGTTGACGTTTAGCCCGCCGCCGGTGTTGTCGCAGCAGCCGTCAACCGTAACGCGAACGGTCGAGGACGAGCCGACGGTCCGGTTCCGGCGACCCGTAGACCTCAGCGCTGCGGAACCTAACGCCCCTGTTGAAGCGGGTTCGCCCGGTCTAGGTGGCGGGCACCTGCGGCCAATGCCGGAAGTCGAGCGGCGAGAGCGAGCAGCAGGTCAGGCTCAGGAGGAACGGGGGCCGCGTCGACGAGTGTGGGTTCTGTTCTCGGCGCTGGCGGCGTTGGCACTTGCCGCCGTGTCCTCGTATTGGCTCGTCAGTCGCCCGGTGCCGATGGGCTCGCGCATCGATTCGACCGAGGGTGTTACCGCGAGTGCAGGAACCGTGGTGCTTGACAGCCCGCCACCGATGCCTGCGCGGACCGTTGGCGACTCCGTCTCTAGCGTGCGACGCAAGGGAACGCCCCAGCCAAGCGCTCGCAAAACGCCGGGGACACCCACCGCGACGGGTGCGAGGGCTCGGTGCGCTCTTCCCACGATGGTGGATCAGCGGGCGTGTCTCATGGCGCGCATCAGAATCAATGACGCATCGCTTCAGCGCGTGTACGATTCGCTCATAGTCGAAATGCGGCGAAACGCCAACGTCAGGCGCGGCGACCCAGACCCGCCAACCGTGAGGCGTCTGCGCGCGGAGCAGCGGCAATGGATCGGCATCCGGGATCGGGAGTGCACGCGCGACCCGGCGCCCGGCTACACGCCGCTCTGGGCCGAGCCCCTCTCGAGCTGCTTTGCTCGGATGTCGGCCGCGCGTCGGGCCGAGCTCGTCGAGGAGCTCGGCCGCGCGACACGTGCACCGCGTTAGGTCGACCGTCAGGGGACGACGCGTTCGCCCACGACTTTCGGTGTCACGTACACCTTTCGAAGGGCGTCGAGATACTCACCGTGCAGGCCCTTGAGCGTATCGAATTCCTTCTTGACGAGCGCGCGGTAGTCGGCACGGGTCGCGAAATCATACAGCAGCGCCGCCATGGCCTGAGCGTCCGTGATGAACCCGGAGTGGCCAACATCCGTGAGCGCATCGGCTTCCATTTCGTACGTATGGTTCGAGGCGTTCGAGGTTTTCGCGCTGAACCCAACACCCGGGATGTTGCTCGAGACGCTGCCGGTTTCCTCGTAACCCATCGGTTTGCCGGGCTCGGGGACCACGCCGGTCGCGCCGTATTTCTTCAGGTAGGCAAACGCAACCTCGTCGAGGGACCCCACGCCGATGCCGTCGCGATTTCGCCCGTAGTGGTCGGTCTTGACCTGGGTGCCCGTAGCGAGGGCGGCTGCCTTGGCGGCGTTGTTCACCATCTCGGTCACCTGCGCGAGATAGACCTCGTCGGGGTACCGGATGTAGAAGTCCGCGGACGTCTTGTCGGGAACGACGTTAGGCGCCGCGCCGCCTTCGGTGATCACGCCCTGGATGCGCGTCTCCGGCCGAAGGTTGCTTCGGATGGCGTCGATGTTGTTGAACAGGTGGATGACGGCTTCGAGCGCGTTGCGGCCGTTCCACGCCGTGAGCTGATGCGCCGGCGCGCCATAGAACGTGTACTTGACGCCGTCGATGTTCATGCAGCAGGTACCGAACCCGGGGGCGGGCCGGGTCGTGGCGCTGACCGCGTGACTGCGCACGAGAATGTCCATCCCCTTGAACGTTCCGGCGTCGAACATGACCGTCTTCGCGTTAGGCGGCATCATCTCTTCCCCTGGCGTGCCGAAAACGACAACCGTGCCCGGCGTTTTCGTGCGGGTGAGGAATTCGGCAATGGCGACCGCGGCGGCGATCCCGATGGGACCTTGCGTGGAGTGCTGGTCGCCGTGGAACGCCCCTTTGGTCCCGCGCAGCGCGTCGTACTCGAGGATGACGCCGAGGTTCGGGCCCGGGGTCGACTTGTTGTAGCGCGCCACGAACGCCGTCTTGAGATCCCCGACGCCCATGGTCACGTCGAAGTCATGCTGCTTGAGATAGTCCGCCAGCACCTGCACCGATCGCGTCTCCACGAATCCGACTTCCGGATGTCGAGTGATGTCGTCTCCGAGGGCGATCAGCTCCTTGTCCATGAGCTCCTTGGCACGCGCCGCCACGGCGTCCCGAGCGGGATTCGCGCCGGTGAGCTTCGTGACGATCGCGTCGATATTCAGCGAGCGCTGAAGATCCATCTGCTTCTGCACGACGCCCCTCGCGGCGTCGCGTTCCGTGGGCGTTTCCTGCGCAGGGGCCGATACGGGCGCGGCGACGACGAGAATCGCGGCAACCAGGGTGGCTCGGTTCATAGGGCGGCGAAGGTGAAAAGGGTGGGTGCGAGCGTTAGCGGATGCCGAGGTCGTAGGCGGCCAGCGCATTCTGACGCATCACCATGCGAGCCAACTCCTCCGCGCGTGGGCGGTTGATCTCGCCGTCGTGGAGCATTCCGGTCAGCGCAACGGCAAGGGCTCGCCGGGCGGTGGTGGTGCCGACCCAGGCGACCTGCTCCCACCCCTGTTCGGGGCCGCCGTCGAAGGCGTCGCTGCCGAAGAGCACCTTGTCGGGCCACTCGCCGAGCCATTGCCGGAGCACGGCGGCGAGTTGGTGAGGAGGGAGGAGGATGTCCATCATGGACAGATCGGCGTAGACGTTAGGCTTCGACAGGAGGCCCTGTGTTTCGCCGATGAGCGGCCAGCCACCGTGGACGATGACGAACTTCGTCGCGCGGAGTGTCGAGTCATTGACGAGCGGCTCGAGCAGGTGCGGCGCCGCGCCGGCGGATCGGTAATAGCCGCCGAAGGTCTCGAGCGTGTGGATCTGGATGGTCAGCCCCAGCGCGCCCGCCTCCTTCGCAATCACGCGGACGAGGTAGTCCTCGAGTGTCTTGTACTCGGCGCGCGACGGAACGCCGCCGCCGACGTAGCGGGCGTAGATGGCGCGCGCGGCTGCCGGATCCGGGTCGTCGAAGTCGAGAGGCCGGAGGTATGCCGCCTCTAGCTTGATGCCCACGGCGCCGCCGGAGCGCCATCGCTCGAGCGTCGGCCTAACGATGGTCCGCGTGTAGGCCTCAAGCGTCGGGGGCAGTTTGGCGATCCGAAGCTCGCGGACGTATCGTCGGAGCAGGGCAGCCTCCTTCGGGTACAGCGCGCGGGTGTCGGGCGTTCGTGCGGCTTCACCGCGGGTGTCCAGCGGGAACATCAGCGGATCGGCGAACGGGACCCAGCGGAACCGCGGGCTCGACAGTCCGGCGCCCATGGCGATACGGTTCGCGAGCATCACTTCGGTCCCGACGGCGTCGAGCGTCCACTCGGGGAAGTGCTCGGCGTGCTGACGACGTGTCGCCTCGACCACGGCGCGCAGGCCAGCGCGGTAGGCGCTGTCGTTCGGCGCGCTGGGTGCGCGAAACAGGGCGTCCTGCGCGCTTCGCCAGATCGGGTCATCGAGCGCCAGTCGATGCGGGACACCGAAGGCGGGGATGCCGTCGAGTGGCAGCGCGTCGAATTCGGTATCGGCGGGTGCGCCCGGCGGCACGGGCCGCATCGGGTGGGCGTGGACGTCGATGGCGCGAATCGAGTTGATGTAGGTCAGGAGTGCCGAGTCGATGGGCGTCTGTCCGATCGCGCTCGATGGTTCGGCTGTCAGGAGTGCGACGGCGACAAGAAGGCAGGGCCACCATCGGAATTCCCGCCGTGCGACCACGAATCACCTCTCGAGAATCTCGCGGATACGGTACAGTCTCCGACCGAGAAGCGGGAGACGGGAGACCAGGGGAACACGCCTTCTCTGCCGTCTGCAAACCTGCCGTCTCGTGTCTGCGCGCTGCAGCCCTGTCGTCTCGCGTCTTTCACGGCTCGCACGCGCTCTTGCGAACCCTAGGACACCGAGGTATATACATAGAACTCCTAGGTGACCAGTCCAATCCAATGCCCGACTCCACGACCGACTTCCTGAAGGGAACGCTCGACCTCATGGTCCTCAAGACGCTCTCCTGGGCTCCTGCACACGGCTACGGGATCGCGCGCTGGATCGAGCAGTGCACCGACGACGTCCTCCAGGTCGAGGAAGGCTCGCTGTATCCGGCCCTTCACAAGCTCGAGGAGCGAGGGCTCATCGTCGCCGAGTGGGGCATCACCGACCACAATCGCCGGGCGAAGTTCTATCGCCTAACGACCGCCGGGAAGAAGCAGCTCGCCGCATCGCGCGACTACTGGGCGCGATTTGCCGGCGCTGTGTTCAAGGTGCTCGAGACGGCCCCGGCCGCACGCTGACCGCGAGCCCGCGCATGGAAGACCCACAGCAGGCCTCCGCTCCCAACGCCCGCCATGCGGCCACGTGGCGACGCTACCTGCGGTTCTGGGGACCACGCGCCGAGGCGGACGTGGACGACGAAATCGCGTTTCATGTCGACATGCGCGCCCGCGACTACATGGCCCGCGGTATGTCGGAGGCCGACGCCCGCCGGGCAGCGACTCGCCGACTCGGCGACGTCGCCCAGGCGCGCGCCGAATGCATCGCCATCGGTTCCCGGAGGGAACGCCGCATGACTCGGGCCCAGCTCGTTGACGCGTTCGTGCACGATGTCCGGTTCGCCTGGCGCACGTTAGGCAGGCAGAAGGGCTGGACCGCCGTCGCCATCATCACGTTGGCACTGGGCATCGGGGCCAACACGGCCGTGTTCAGCGTCGTCAACGCACTGCTGCTCCATCCGCTGCCGTACCCGAATGCCGACCGCATCGCGTACGTCTATCTCGAGCCGGCGCAAGGCAACCACACCGGCATGAACGTGATGGTGACGCCGAGCATGCAGGTCGTACGCGCCTGGAAGGAGAATGCCCGATCCTTCGAGGCGTTCGAGGCATACGCCGACGAAGACCGTTCGCTCCGATCCGCCGACGGCACACCGACGAGCGTTAATGTGGCATCGGTCCTACCGTCGTTCAGCGCGTTTACCGGGACCAAGCCGACCATCGGCCGCGCGTTCACGTCGCGCGACGTCTCGGACGGCGCGCCTGTCGCGCTCGTGAGCGAGTCGTTCTGGCGCGGGCGCTTCGGGAGCGACCCCGGGATCATTGGTAAGTCGATTGTGCTCGACAATCAGCCGTACTCGGTGATCGGTGTCATGCCGGTCGGCTATCGGCTGCCGCAGGTCACGGGAACCACCGACGTGTGGCTGCCGCTCGATTTGCGCAACGACAGCACCTTTGTCCATCTGGTAGGACGGCTCCGTCCGCATGTGTCGATTGCCGCAGCAAAGCGTGAGCTCGACGCCATCTACGCGGGACAGAAGGCGACGGCGTCCGACGCGGGCGACTTCGCGGTCAAGCTCACGACGCCGAGCGAGGGGGTGAGCTTCCGTCAGTCGCTGCTGCTGCTCTCGATTGCCGTGGCGTTCGTGCTGCTCATTGCGTGCGGAAATGTCGCGCATCTGCTCCTTGCGAGGACGGCGGCGCGCCAGCGTGAGCTCGCGATCCGTGCGGCGATGGGCGCGAGCCGCGTTCGGATCGTCAGGCAACTACTCACGGAGAGCCTCCTGCTCGCGGGGGCCGGCTGCGTCGGCGGTCTTCTGACAGGCTGGCTCGGAATGCGCGCGCTGGTCTCGATGTCTCCGGATGCCCTCGCCGAGCTGGCGGAAGCGCGAATGGACGGGACGACGCTGCTCGTGACGGCCGGTCTCGCTGCGCTCACCGGGATCATCGTCGGGCTCCTCGGCACGTTCCAGGCCGCGCGATTCTCGGCGAACGATGCGCTCAAGGCAGGTGCGGTCTCGGCATCGCAGTCCAGGCGCCAGCGCCGACTTCGCTCGGTGCTCGTGGTGAGCGAGATGGCGGTTTCCACGGTGCTGCTCGTCGGCGCGACGCTTCTCATTCGCAGCATTCTCCACCTGCAGACCGTCGATCCCGGCTTCGACACGTCACGGCTCTATGCGGTCCAGGTTCCGCTGAGGCGGGAGTACCCCACGACCCTGGCGCGGCAGGCTTTCCTCGCCGATGTCACGGCGAGGATGCGTCGCGTGAGCGGCGTCGAGGGCCTAACGATTTCCACGGCCGTTCCGCCGTGGCGGAGCTTCCTCCTTGGCGCGCTGCAGGTCGAGGGCGAGCCGCTCCCCCCGGCGGGGACCACCTCGTTCATCGATTACAACCGGATCGAACCTGACTATTTCCGTTTCATGGGGATTCGACTGGTCGAAGGCTCGACGATCACGGACACCTCGAAGGCCGCGGCACAGGTGGTGGTCAACGCCGGCTTCGCGAAGAAGTACTGGCCGCGGGGATCCGCGTTAGGTCGCCGGATCCGCGTCGTGTACAACGGCCAGGGCGACTGGATGACGATCGTCGGCGTCGTCGGGAACGCGCTCACGTCCGGCCTCATGGACGAAGCGAGTCAACCCATGATGTACCTGGCGGCGATCGATTCGTACGAGCCGGCGGTGCTGGTGCGCGTCGCCCCCGGCGCCGATCCCATTCCGTCGATCCGCACCGTCGTTGCGCAGGCGGACCCGCGCCTGCCATCGCCTAACGTGACCAACGTCGAGAGTGTCATGCAGCGCTCGATCGCCGGGCCGCGCTTCACCATGACCCTGCTCGTGATCTTCACCGGGCTCGCGCTCGTGCTGGCGGCAGTCGGGCTCTACGGCGTCATGGCGTATGCGGTCGCGCAGCAGACTCGGGAGATCGGCATTCGGATCGCGCTTGGTGCCACGCGGTCCGCGATCGCCTCGTCGGTTCTTCGCCGGGGCGTACTCATGGCAGCGACCGGCGCTCTCGTGGGTGCGCTTGCCGCGCGGTGGGCATCCAAGCTGCTCGAGAGCATGCTGTACGGCGTGGGCCGAACGGACCCAGCCTCGTTCGCCATCGGCGTGGCAGTGCTGCTCGCGACGGCACTCGCAGCGTGCCTGGTTCCCGTGCGTCGCGCGGTGGCGGTGGACCCATTGACCTCCATCCGCGCGGACTAGTAGTGCAACGACTGATGACCGAAAAACCAATGACCCACGACCGATAACCGACGACTGGCCGGACATCGCGACAAGTCCTGGCCAGTCACGAGTCATGAGTCGTGGGTCATTGGTCATCGGCTCTGAGTCAACGGGCCACGAGTCTCACGGCCGTCCCCCAGGGGTCCCGCGCGAGCACGCTGCCGTCGCCCGCACGCTCCACGGTGCCGCCGGCTGCCTCGACACTGGCGGCAGCCGCCGACACGTTCGCTGCGTCCGGCATGACGAGCTCCCATTCGATGAGCCGCGCATCCTCGTCGGTCGCCGGCTGCGCTCCGGCCGCCCAGGTGTTCGTCCCCAAATGGTGATGGTAGCCGCCCGCCGAGAGAAACAGCGCGCCGGGGTAACTCCAGGTGACCTTGTCGAACCCGAGCGCTTCGTGATAGAACGCGGCGGCCTCCTCCAGATTGCCAACGTGCAGATGGACGTGGCCCATCCTGGTGCCGTTAGGCATCCCGGCCCAGCGCTCTGACCCGCCGGCGGTCACGAGATCCTGCACGTTGAGCGGGTTGGTCGCCATCTGCAGCTCGCGGCCCGCATAGCGCCAGTCTGCACGAGGCCGATCGGCGTACACCTCGATGCCCAGTCCGTCGGGATCGGTGAGGTAGAGCGCCTCGCTCACGAGGTGATCCGACATACCGGCGTACGTGCCGATGTCTGAGAGGTGGCGCACGAACCGCCCGAGTGATGGGCGATCCGGAAGCAAAATCGCGAAATGGAACAGTCCGAGCTGCCCGCGCCTCGGATGCTGCCGGGACCCGGGTCGTTCACGCAACTCGATGATTGGCGAGTCGCCGCCGACCGTGCCGAGCGCTGCACGAGAGGCGTCGCGCCGCACGACGCGAAATCCGAGGACGCGCTCGTAGTAGTCGAGGGACCGATGGATGTCCGCAACCTGCAGGCGGACGACGCCGATGTGTGTGGCAGGTGGCAGCCGGAAACGAGGTGCCGCGACGCCGCGGTCCTCCGCTTCCGCAGTCTTCCCGGCCGCGCCGATGGGTTCAGGTGACATACCTTGTCCTCAGCCTTCACTGCCCCGCTGGGCGATGGCGTGATCGATCGAGAATGCCCCCGCGCCGAGCGCCGCGAGCGCGAGACCCGATGCACAGTTCATCATCACGAACTCGATCCCCATGGGTACGAAGAACCCATGGTGGATGTGAAAGGTAAGGATCGCGCCCAACATGTCGCACGCGATCGCGAGTCCCGCGAGCCTGGTGAGGAGTCCGAGCAGGACGCCAACTCCGGCCAGCGGCTCGACAAAGCTGAGAAGGGGACCGATCACGGCGGCACCTGGAACTCCCATCTGCGTGAGCATACCGCCCGTCCCGCTGGGGCCCATCTGGAAGAGCTTTTGGCCGCCATGGATGATGAACACCGCGCCGAGCGCGATCCGGAGAATGAGCAGTCCGAACGCGAGTTGCCGTTGCGTTGGCGTGGTCGAAAACAGGTTCATGATGGGCTCCCGAAAGTCCGAGGTTGGCCGAAGGTTCGATGGCGGACCCTGCGGTCGCGCGGGTAACACGTTATGGGCTGCTCGACGCTTGCGTGTATGTTGGAGCAGCCGCGACGAAAAAGCGAACCAGTTACCGCGAAGCGATCGACATGACTACCGCGCCCGCGATTTCTCCCGCCACCGCAACGCTCACCACGCTTCCCGAATGGCGCGACCTTGCCGTCCACGCCGAGGAGATGCGATCGGTGCACCTGCGATCCCTGTTCGACGCTGACGCAACGCGAGGCACGCGCCTCGTGGCCGAGGCGGCAGGACTCTACATGGACTACTCGAAGCACCGAGTGAGGAGCGAAACGCTCGAGCGATTGTTCGGCCTGGCCAAAGCCTGCCGCCTTCACGATCGCATCGAGCAGATGTTCCGCGGTGATCGCATCAACGTGACCGAAAACCGCCCGGTGCTCCACGTGGCGCTTCGCGCGCCGCGATCGGCCTCGATCCTCGTCGACGGTCGCAATGTGGTCGAGGATGTACACGCGGTGCTCGATCGGATGGCCGACTTCTCAACTCGCGTCCGCAGCGGAGCGTGGACAGGCTTCACCGGGAAGCGAATCCGAACGATCGTGAACATTGGCATTGGCGGGTCCGACCTCGGTCCGGCCATGGCCTACGAGGCCCTCCGGTACTACGCGGATCGCTCGCTCGCGTGCCGCTTCGTATCCAATGTCGACGGGGCGGACTTCTACGAGAAGACGCACGATCTCGATCCGGCCGAGACGCTGTTCATCGTCGCGTCCAAGACGTTCACGACGCTCGAGACGATGACGAACGCCCGCACGGCACGCGCCTGGCTGCTGAAGGCGTTAGGCGACGAGCGGGCCGTCGCGAAGCACTTCGTGGCCGTGTCGACGAACGCCGCCGAGGTGCAGAAGTTCGGCATCGACACGGCGAACATGTTCGGCTTCTGGGACTGGGTCGGCGGGCGGTATTCGATGGAGTCGGCGATCGGGCTCTCGACGATGATTGCCGTTGGCCCGGAACGATTCCGCGAGTTGCTCGACGGCTCTCACCAGATGGACGAACATTTCCGCACGGCACCGCTCGACCGGAACCTGCCCGTCCTCCTTGGTTTGCTCGGACTCTGGTACACCGACTTCTTCGACGCGCAGACGATCGGCGTCATGCCGTATAGCCAGTACCTCGCGCGGTTTCCGGCCTATCTGCAGCAGCTCACCATGGAGAGCAACGGCAAGCACGTCACCGTGGACGGCGCGCGCGTGAACTACGAGACAGGCCCGATCTTCTGGGGAGAGCCGGGCACCAACGGGCAGCACTCGTTCTACCAGCTGATCCACCAGGGGACGAGGCTCATCCCGTGCGACTTCATCGGCTTCGTGCAGCCGCTGGAGGATATCGGCGATCATCACGATCTGCTGATGGCCAACATGTTCGCGCAGACCGAGGCGCTCGCCTTCGGCAAGACAGCCGAACAGGTGAAGCGCGAGGGGGTGCCGGATGGGCTCGTCCCGGCGAAGGAGTTCGACGGCAACCGGCCCACCACGACCATTCTCGCCGAGCGACTTACTCCCGCGACGCTCGGCGCGCTCATCGCGCTCTATGAGCACGCCGTATTCACGCAGGGCGTCATCTGGAACATCGACTCGTTCGACCAGTGGGGCGTCGAGCTGGGGAAGGTGCTGGCGCTCAAGATCGCACCCGAGCTGACCAGCAAGGAGGCGCCTCAGCTCGGGCACGACAGCTCGACCACCGGTCTGATTCGCCGGTACCGGCGCCAGCGCGGCCGAGCCTGAGCCTAACGGTGCATCATCGGCTCGCCTCGCGCCAGGGCGATGTGGTGCGGCGTGTGATGGTCGCCTAACGTCAACAGCCCGGCGAATCCAAGCCCGCGGATCTTCGCCACGGTCCTGGCATCACCGGGGTTGGCCGCCGTCACGACCCAGCGGACGCCGCCCGGAATGTCGTCGACGCTCGTGCGGTACGGTCCCTCCATGGCCAGCATTGCGGAATGATTGCGCAGCATCGTGCGGATCGACCCGGCAACGTGGCCGTCACCCGTGACGTCCATGGAGGCGCCGCCAGGGATGCTGGTTTGTCGCGCACGCGCCCCGATCGTCACCTCGTTCATTACGATCAGATGCTGCCGGAGCGCTTCGATGTTCACCTTCGACCAGTCCGTCGTGGAGTCGGCCTCCAGCATCGCGACGATGGCAGCCATTGTCGCGTAGGCAGCCTGGCCCGATGGAATGGCGCCCGACGAAGCGGCGCCCGAGTGGCTCGCGTGGTCCGTGGCGCTGGCGTTTTGGGCCCGACCCTGCCTACCCATAACGGCAAGGCCCAGGGCGATGGTGCCGCAGGCGGTGATCGCGCGTCGCATAAGTCTCCCTGATCTGGTACCGCAACGTTAACGCGTTATCCGAGGGGCGCGTGGGACTTCTGTCACTTCGCGTGGCGCGGGGTGAGCCTATCGTGGTGGGCGTTCGACCATCGACCAATGATCGCTCCAGACAGACTGAAGGCCGTCTCGTTCTTTGCGGAGTTCCCGCGAAGCGCCCTCCGTATCATCGCCGACCGCGCCATCGAGCGTCGGTTTGCGACGGGAGACATCCTCTTCCACGCGGGGGAGACCGCCGCGGGGCTGCTGGTAGTGCTCGAAGGCAAGGTGCGAGTCGTACGGAAGGCAGCCGACCGCGCGCAGGTCGTGCACGTCGAACGTGCCGGGGGAACGCTTGGCGAGGTCCCCGTGTTCAGCGGCGGTGGCTACCCGGCAACGGCGTTCGCTGCCGAGCCGACGGTATGCGCGCTCATCGCCCGCGACGTGCTCCTGGCCGCGGTGAAAACGAATCCGGAAACCGCCTTCGTACTGCTCGAACGGCTCAGCCAGCGCGTGCGGGAGCTGGTCGAGCGACTCGATCGGACGTCGCTGCGTCCGGTTTCGGCACGTCTCGCGGAGTATCTGATCGCGCGTGCCGATGCGCGCCGCCGGGCGGTGATTGCCATTGGCATGACGCAACAGCAGCTCGCCGAGGAGCTGGGCACGGTGCGCGAGGTGGTCGTACGCGAGCTCCACGCGCTGCGCACCTCGGGGCTCCTGCGTGCGCTCGGCAGCGGACGATTCGAGATCGTCGACGCGACGGCGTTGCGCGCACGAGCTCGTGAGGGCGCCGGCCGTCGTCGAAAGGCGAAGATCTAACACACCGATCCTGCCGACGCGTCCGTATCGATAGCGTCATCGCCTGGCTCTGCGCCGCGGGATAGATTGCGTGCGGAGCCGGCAGGATGTGGCAGATGCGCATGATCGCGCTTGGCAGTGTGGCGGTGCTCCTGGCCGTCGCGCCCGGCCGTCCGTCAATGGGACCGGCCGCGGCCTCGTACCTATTTGGCGGCCGGATCATCGCGGCGGACGACGGCTCGCTCGACGGCGTGCACGTCATCGCGACAGACGCGCGCGGAACATACGAGGCGTTGATCGACTCGTCAGGCACCTTCGTCGGGTCGTTCCCGACCCAGCCCTCGAGCCGCGTCACGTTGCGCGTCTTCAGCGATTCAGCTGCGCCGCGCTATCACACGAGCGTGGTCACGCTCGCGCCCGAGGTCCCGGGAGAGGCCACGCGAATCGTTCTCCTCCCGCGGCAATGGCGTATTCGGGGCGGGCCGTTCGACGGTCGAGAGGTGCCGATCGACCCGGCGCGTGCAACTACGCGCTACGGCGATGGTCCCGGCTACTGGCGTTTGAGCCGGCGCTCCGGACGTGCTGTGACCTGGGTGGCGGACAGCTTTCCAGTCCGCGTCGCGTTCCGTCACGCCTCCGCCGACCCGTTCGTCTCGCCGAACGACTCCATTCGCTTCTGGGACATGGCGACGAACCTCGAGCGGGTCCTCGGCCGCCGGCTCTTCCGTCCGGCGTCGTTCGAGGACGTCGATGCGGGAGGGGACGGGATCTTCGTGGCGGTGAACCCGCGAATGCCCGCCGCGGGAAAGACGTTCATCACCTACGACGGCACGGGTCGCATCTACGAGGCCCTCGTCACCGTGAGCCGGAACGCATACCTCGGCGACTCACGTGTGGCCGTGCACGAACTGCTTCATGCGATCGGTTTCGGCCACACGAGGGGATGGGGCTCGATCATGGGGCCTAACGCCGATGGCATAGACTCCCCGACCGCCGAGGACGTGGCGTACGCCCAGCTGCTTTACGCCATCTCGCAACTGCAGCGCGACCGGGAAGCGCCGTTCGGCATCCCGGAGGTCACGCGTTAGGCGCTGGCGAAGCGGCGCGAAGCTCCTCGATGAGCTGTACCGCCAGGTCGGCGCGCTCGCCGTCGAGCATGGGCTTGGCTGCCTGCAGCAACGCGAGTGCGTTGGCGACACTCCGCGCCGCCCGGGATTCATCGCCATCGGCGCGGGCCCGAAGCGCGTCCATGTGAAGGAGCGAGGCCACGGCGAACGAACGGCGGGCGTCCAGGACCGGGCTACCCAGCAGCATCAACAACGTCGCGGGGTCGAGCGCGTTGGCCATCGCGAGGTCGAGGCCGACGTTCCGCATCTCCTCACGGATCTCACTGTCGGCCTGTGCGGTGGCACCTCCGACGATGAGCTCTCGTAGGCGGGAGAGGATTCGTCCGAGGGCCTCGATCTGGCGGAGCAGGTAGTCGCGTTTTTCCATGTTCCATCCTGCGCGGGGCGTCGCAGCGGCGCAACGGTCGTAGGAACTGGCACAACCCTTCCACCTACTCTGCCGTCGTTTCAGCTTTAGACCATGGCGATACCGCAACTTCGCCCACCGGCCGAGCCCGATCATCCTGCTGTAATAGAACCGGTTGGCGGCGCGAGCGTGGCGCCGGTGCCGGCGGTACCGCGGGTTCCGGTACACAAGGAAGACCCAAACAAGCAGATCCAGCTCGACCGCATGAAGCGGCGGGCGACGGGTCTGCTCGTCGGCGCCACCGTGATCTTCGTGGTGTCGCTGCTGCTCGAGCGACAATTCCCGTGGCTCGGCTTCGTCCGCGCGACGGCGGAGGCGGCAATGGTCGGGGGGCTCGCGGACTGGTTCGCCATTACCGCGCTGTTCCGGCATCCGCTCGGCATTCCGATTCCCCACACGGCCATCATCCCGAGCCGCAAGGACCGCATCGGCCGCAGCCTTGGCGGGTTCGTCCAGAACAACTTCCTGTCGCGCGAGGTGATCGCCGCCCGACTGCAGGGGCTGCGAATCGCCGAGCGGATCGCGAAATGGATCAGCGACCCCTCCAACAGTCGGCGGATCTCGCACCACGTCGCATCCGGACTCGCGGGCACGGCGCAGGTGCTGCGCGACGAAGACGTGCAGGCGATGATCGATCGCGCCATGGTCACGCGCGTCCGGAAGACGCAGGTTGCGCCGGTGTTAGGCAACGTGCTGTCGCTGCTGACAGCGGACAACCGGCATCAGGAGCTGCTCGACGAGGCGCTCCGACTGATCTCCGAGGGCGTCGCGCGGAACGAGGAGCTCATTCGGCAGCGCATCCGCGAGGAGAGCCCGTGGTGGCTCCCAGAGGCGGTGGACGATCGAATTCACGACAAGGTCGTGTTGGCGATCGAAAACACGCTGCGCCAGGTGGCTGCGGATCCGGGACACCCGCTGCGCGAACGTTTCGAGAGCGCACTCACGGGCTTCATCGAGAAGCTGCGGACCTCACCCGAGGTGATCGCCCGGGCGGAGGCGATCAAGGAAGACATGCTGGCCAATCCGGCCGTTCGTCAGTTTTCGGCGGCGATCTGGGGCGACGCCAAGGAGGCACTCGCGCGCTATGCGGATCGCAAGGAGACCGACCCGCCGGGTGCGGTAGAGCAGGGCCTCATGAAGCTTGGCAACGCGGTGCTGAGCGACGCCGATCTGATGGCGAAGGTCGATCACTGGATACTGGACGCCGTGCTATACGCGGTCGACCAGTTCCGAGGGGAGGTAGCGCAGCTCATCTCGTACACCGTTGGCCAGTGGGATGCGGACGAGACGTCAAAAAAGATCGAACTGCAGATCGGGAAGGACCTGCAGTTCGTGCGCATCAACGGGACGCTGGTAGGCGGCCTGGTTGGCCTGTTGCTGTACTCGATTTCGAAGTTCTTCTAGATGTTACGACGGTTGGGCCTCAAAAAACGAGTTCAACTGCAAGTGACAAGTAGGCCAGTCATCAGTTTGAGTCATCAGGCATCAGAGCCCGTTTCCTCGAGGTGGAGAGCACCGCGGGACCGCTTGCGCGAACCCACTGCAGGAAACGGGTTCTGATGCCTGATCACCGACCGCTGACCCACTGACGTACTTGGTACTGGCCACGTCGCCGCCGGATGGGCAGCCTCTCGGCCTGCCTACTCGGCTCGCATTGCGCTTAGGGGGTCGACCTTTGCAGCTCGACGCGCGGGGATGTAGCAGGCGAGCAGCCCCGCTATCGTGAGTAGGGACACGACGCCCGCGAACGTCGCCGGGTCGCGCGGCTGCACCTCGAACAGCACGGCGGCGAGGCCCTGAGAAACCAGGGCACCGAGGCCGAGGCCTAACGTCATGCCGATCGCAAGCTGGATGATCCCCTGGCGGAACACGAGGCGAAGCACGTCCGCCGTCCGCGCCCCCAGTGCGATGCGGATTCCCACCTCGCGTACGCGACGGCTCACGGAGAACGCCATCACGGCGTAGAGCCCGATCGCGGCCAACAGCAGCGCCGCGACACCGAAGGCCATGAACAGGCCACCGAACACGCGAATGTGCCAGACGCTCCGATCTACGGTCTCCGTCATCGATAAGACTTCGAAGATGGGGACGTCGGGATCGAGCGACGCGACGGCGGCGCGCACCTGCGGCGTCAGGCTCATGGCGTTAGGCGCGCGAACGGCGATGCTCACGAACTTCTGCGGATCCTGGGTCAGCGGGATCAGGATGCCGGAATCGTGCGGTTTGCTCGGGTCGCCGGTGAAGATGTCCGGAATGACGCCGACGACGGTGCGCCATGGCTGCGTCGACTTGGCACCACCAAGGCGGATCCGTCGCCCGATCGGGTTCTCGGTCGCGAAGTGCTTCCGCACGAACGACTGGTTCACGATCACGACGGGGACCGCATCCGCCTTGTCGTCGGGCGAGAAGACCCGGCCCTGGAGCGCGGCGACCCTGTACGTTGGGAAGAAACCAGCCGACACCGACTGCGATTGCGTGGTGGGATAGTCGCGGTCCTTCTCGTACTGCTTCCCTTCGATCGCGACGCTCGCTCCCCCGCAGCAGGTGGTCGGTAGGTGTGAGGAGAGCGACACTGCCTGAACGCCCGGCAACGCGGTGAGTCGTGGTGCGAGCGCCTCGAAGAAGCGCGTTTGCGCCGCGGTGTCGGAGTGCGTTTCCGGGAACCCGACTCGGGCCGTGAAGATGTTCTCGGTCGTGATGCCGGGGTCGAGCGTGCGGAGCTTGATGATGCTCTTCACCATGAGCCCCGATGCGATGAGCAGCCCGCAGGAAAGCGCGATCTCGAAGACCACGAGCGCGCGGCTCAGGCGTCCGATGCGGAAGCTCGACGCGCCTCGCGACTCGTCCTTCAGGATCTCGTTGATGTCCGCGCGCGACGCCTGATACGCTGGGATCGCGCCGGAGAACAGGCTCGCGACGAATGCCGTTGCCACAACGAATAACAGCACCGGCGGGTGCAGCCGGATATCGAGCCAGAAGGGCGGATTCGTGTCGACGATGGCGCGATTGAACAGCATGACGCCGACCTGCGCGACGCCCGCGCCGAGCGTGGCGCCGATGACTGCAAGCACCAGCGCTTCGCTCAGGAACTGCCTAACGACGGCGAGCCGCGACGCCCCGAGGGCCGTGCGAATGCCCACTTCCTTCGTCCGGTGCGCCGCGCGGTCGAGCAGCAGGTTGGCCACATTCGCGCACGCGATGAGCAGCACCAGCGACACCGCTCCGAGCATGGTCCAGAGCAGTCCGCGCGCCTCTGGACCGATCTCGCTCTCGATGATGGGCCGCGCCGAGGCGGTGATTCCCTCGTTCGACACCTTGTACTCGGTCGCGATCCGCCGGGCGATTCCGGCGATGTCGGTGTTCGCGACGTCCAGCGACACGCCTGGACGAAGTCGCGCGACGACCTGAAGTCCCGGGCCGCTGCCGCGCTCGAGCTTGGTAGCGTCGAGCTGCAACGGCATCCAGATCGCCTGACGACCCGGGTAACTGAAGTTCGGCGGCATGACGCCAACGACCGTATACGGCTCGCCATTCGCGCGAATGGCCTTGCCCAGGATCTGCGAGTCTTCCCCAAACCGATCCTTCCACATCGAGTAGCTCAGCACCGCGACGTTCCCGAGTCCAGGCGTTTCTTCGTCACGGCGGAACGTACGGCCGAGCTGCGGTCGGACTTGCATTACGTCGAAAAACTCGGCGCTGACCCGTGCGCCATCGTAGCGCTCGGCTTTCTCGGCTCCGCTGACGTTGACCGTGCTCTGGTAAAACGCCGCGATCCCGGAGAAGCTCCTCTGCTGCGCGCGG